>Ga0307289_10000020_pt1 | contig 52182 bp, 49 predicted proteins | sample ER_DNA_143_FD_194483 | JGI IMG/M metagenome (GOLD analysis project Ga0307289, IMG submission 194483) | Bulk soil microbial communities from the East River watershed near Crested Butte, Colorado, United States - ER_DNA_143 | ecosystem: Environmental > Terrestrial > Soil > Floodplain | place...
CTCGCATCATGTCGAACACCTCATGCGGGAGCCGCGCAGCACGCGCCGCCGGATCTCGCTGCAACGCATAGTCACTGTCGGCCGTCACCTTCACTCGCGGTGCTGCATGCCGCACTGCCACCCGATCCTCGGCAAGCTCGCGTAGCCAGCCGCGCTCCAGCCAACGCTGCAGCTCCGCAGTTCTGGCATAGCTGGCGAACAGCACACCCGCCTGAGCATCGGCGGCGCGCATCGCCAGCACCTCCCGCGCGTGTGGATACGGTGCGCGTTGCTCGGCGAGCAGATCATCACCGTCGTCCCACAGGGCAACCAGACCAAGATCATGGACGGGCGCGTACGCGGCAGCGCGATTACCGATCACTACCCGTACTTCGCCGCGCAGAGCCGCGAGGAAGGACCGATATCGGGCAGCGGGGCCCGCTTCGGCCACGAGCACGACGAAACCCGCGGCACCGAGAGTCCGAGTACAGGCAGCGGCGAGTCGATCAAGATCAGCTTGGTCCGGCGCGATGATCACCGCGCCTCGACCGCCCTCGGTGCAGGCCCGGGCAGCGCTGGCGAGGCCAAGAGCCCAGTCACCGCTGGGCGCTGCGCTGGGAGTCACTTGCCACATAGCGCGCGGACTTCGCCCGGCGCGAAGCGCTGCCAGGAATTCCGTACCTGTGGCGTAGTCCAGCAACGGCCCTTCCGGATGATCATCTGGCAGGGCGTGGAGAACTCTCCGGCGCTCTGCCTGTTCTGTCGTGGCGTGCCGCGGTGGCACCGCCAGCCGCATGACATCGGCGAATGTGCCCGCGTAGTGATCTGCGACCTTCCTGATCAGCCTCGCAATTTCGGCAGTGAGGACCGGCTCACTCGAGATGATCTTGTAGAGCGGAGTCAATGCTCCGTCATGATCAGCGGTCGCGACTCGATCAAGGATGAACCCATCGCGCAGACGTCCCGCGAACCGTACCCGCACCCGAGCGCCCGGCACCGCATCCCCATCCTGCTCGGCCGTCACCGCATAGTCGAACGGCCGGTCCAGGTGGCTGAGCGGAATATCGACCGCCACCCTGGCAACCGGGAGCTTAGGTTCGCTCGGTTCGGGCACACCAGATGATAGGCAGCGGCCGCTGACAATCCGGGTTCAGATGCAGTTTCTACCGCACCTGCTACCGCACGGCGAGGTACAGCCCTCAGCCCCGGACCGCGGCCGCCAATGCACCGGCCCGGTCCACGGCCTCCCAGCTCACTCCTGGGAGTTCCCTGCCGAAGTGCCCGTACGCGGCCACCTGGGAAAAGATAGGCCGCTTGAGATCAAGATCACGGATGATTGCGGCCGGCCGCAGGTCGAACACCTCGAGCACCGCTTGCTGGATCTGGTTGACAGGCACGTGCTCGGTACCGAAGGTCTCAACATAGAAACCGACCGGGTGAGCCTTGCCGATCGCATAAGCCACCTGGACCTCGCAGCGACCAGCCAGCCCTGCCGCCACCACGTTCTTCGCCACCCAGCGCATCGCGTACGCACCGGACCGGTCCACCTTCGACGGGTCCTTGCCGGAAAAGGCGCCGCCCCCGTGGCGTGCCATTCCGCCATAGCTGTCCACGATGATCTTGCGACCGGTGAGACCCGCGTCGCCCATCGGCCCGCCAATCTCGAACCGCCCCGTGGGATTCACCAACAGCCGGTAGTCCTGCGCATCGACGTCATAGCGCTCGAGCACCGGGTCGACGACGTGCTTGCGGACATCGGGCGCCAGCAGCGCGTCCAAATCGATATCGGCGGCGTGCTGGCTGGACAAGACGATCGTGTCCATCCGCACCGGACGATCGCCGTCATACTCCACCGTCACCTGGGTCTTGCCGTCCGGGCGCAGGTACGGCATGGTGCCGTCCTTGCGTACCTCAGCGAGCCGCTCGGCCAGTCGATGCGCTACATCGATCGGCAGCGGCATCAACGAGGGCGTTTCGCTGCACGCGTAACCGAACATCAGGCCCTGATCCCCGGCCCCCTGCAGATCGAGGACGTCGGTGGACTCGCCGGTTCGGCTCTCAAAGGCCATGTCGACGCCTTGAGCGATGTCAGGTGATTGCTGTCCAATCGCGATGGTGACGCCACAGGAGCCACCATCGAAGCCTTTGGTCGATGAGTCGTAGCCAATGTTGATGATCCGCTCTCGAACCACCCGTGGAATTTCCACGTAGGACTCCGTGGTCACCTCCCCGGCCACCACAACCAAGCCAGTCGTGACCAGGCATTCCACCGCCACCCGGCTATTCGGATCCTGCCGCAACAGCTCATCGAGCACGGAGTCGCTGATCTGGTCAGCAATCTTGTCTGGATGCCCCTCTGTTACTGACTCCGAGGTGAACAGTCTGCGCGCCATGACCCGGAAACCTACCGGCGGGCCCGTTGCGCGATGGCCTCATCCCAAATTTGATGCGCAAGCGTGTCCTTACTTCCCGCGATCGGCCCTGTCGCACCCTCCCGGGTCAGCAGGATGATCTTGTTGTCCGGCTGACCGAAGACGAGATTCGGTCCGACCTCGTTCAAAACCAACAGGTCGCAACCCTTGCGCGCCAGCTTGGCACGGCCCAAATCGATCAGTGTCTGGCCGTCACTGGGCGTTTCAGCTGCAAATCCCACCAGCACCTGCTGTGCGTCGGTCCGAGCCGCTACCAGGCTGGCAAGCACATCGACCGTCTGGACCAAGGTCAGCTGCAGACCGCCGTCTGCCGATTTCTTGATCTTGGTGTCGCTGGCGGCAGCAGGTGTGAAGTCGGCTGGTGCTGCCGCCATGATGGCTATGTCGGCGTCCTTGGCAACCACCGCCATCGCCTGCGCAAGATCGGCGGTTGAACTTACCGCCTCGACCTCGGTGCCTGGCGGTGCGGGCATGCCGACATTGGCTGCGACCAGGCGCACCTCGGCCCCGCGTAGTGCAGCAGCGCGGGCCAGCGCCCAACCCATAAGTCCGGAGGAGGAATTGCCGAGAAACCGCACCGGATCGAGATGCTCTCGGGTACCGCCGGCGCTGACGACAACCTTCAGGTCTGCCATGTCTTGGCCGGCGGCGCGTACTGCGATGTCTGGATCCGCCAGCACCGCGACCGCGACGGCAAACAGCTCCGCGGGATCGGGCAGCCGTCCAACTCCCGCGTCGGGTCCGGTGAGTCGCCCGACATCGGGCCGTACCACGACGGCACCGCGGCTGCGAAGCGTGCTCACATTCGCTTGAGTGGCAGGGTGCAACCACATTTCAGTGTGCATGGCAGGCGCAAAGACCACCGGGCAATGCGCGGTGAGCAACACATTGGTCAGCAGATCATCGGCTCGTCCAGTCGCAGCGCGAGCGAGCAAGTCGGCAGTCGCCGGGGCAACGAAGACCAGATCGACCTCCTGCCCGATCTTGACGTGCGGGACCAGATGCACATCATCGAAGACCGAGGTATGGACCGGCCGACCGGACAAGGCTGCCCAGGTGCTGACGCCGACAAACTCCAGTGCCGCTGCAGTCGGCACCACGGTGACCTCGTGGCCGACACTTTGCAGCCTCCGCAAGAGTTCGCAGGCCTTGTACGCGGCAATGCCGCCAGATACCCCGAGGACGATGCGACTCACGTGATTCCTACGCCGCCCAGCGGGCGGCGATAGGGCCTCCTATCGGATTACTGGCAGTGGTTGCTCAGGCAGGCTCGAAACTCGACTCGGCTTCCTCGTCTTCGGCCGCTTCTGGGTCGATGTCGATACAGCTGAGCTTGCCCTCGTTCACCTCACGCAGGGCGATCGAAAGCGGCTTCTCCTGCACAGTGGTCTCGACCAGCGGGCCGACATGATCAAGCAAGCCCTCGCCGAGCTGCGAGTAGTAGGCGTTGATCTGCCGAGCGCGCTTAGCGGCGAACAAGACCAGCTTGTACTTGGAATCTGATTGCTTCAGGAGCTCATCGATGGGGGGATTGGTGATGCCTTCGGCAATCGGACGATTTCCAGACACGTATGAACCTTCGGTTGGGTGACAGGCCAGCCGCGACGCACCGGCTGTACGTATCCATCGAGGCCTAATCCATTTTGGACTAGTCCATCGAAGCTGGATCAGCACACGCCAAAAGCGCCTGTACGGCTACAGACGGACCAAGGCTACCAAGTCTTCAGCCGCCTGACCGATTTCGCGGTTGACGACCACATGGTCAAATTCTGCTTGCGCGGCCAGCTCCGCTCGCGCAGTCTCCAGCCGCCGCTGCTGGTGTACGGCCGACTCGGTGCCCCGGCCCACGAGTCGGCGTACCAGCTCTTCCCAGGACGGCGGCGCGAGAAAGACGAACCGAGCATCAGGGCAGTTTGCCTTCACCTGCCGCGCCCCCTGCAGATCGATCTCCAATAAGGCTGGACGACCCTCATCCAAAGCTCGCATCACAGGATCGCGGGGCGTGCCGTAGCGGTACACGCCGTGCACGATCGCCCACTCCAGCAACGCACCGTCGGCGATCAGCGCGTCGAACTCAGCGTCCGAGACGAAGTGGTAGTGCACGCCGTCCACCTCGCCGGGCCGCGGCGGGCGGGTGGTGACCGAGACGGAAACGAAGATCTCTGGATGTTGCTGGCTGAGGCGTGTCACGACGGTCCCTTTGCCCACCGCAGTCGGTCCCGAGAGCACGGTGAGACGTGCTCTCGTCACGACTGTTGCGTGGGCGGTGGCATAGATCGATCGGAGAACTCGGCGATCAGTGCTGCGGTCTGATGCTTACCCAGGCCACGCAGCCTCCGATTGGCCGCGATGTCGAGCCGTTCCATGACCTTGCCGGCACGCACCGCACCTACTCGAGGCAGGGCCTTCAGTACGTCGATGACCTTGGCATGGGCAATCACGTCGTCGGTCTCAGCAAGATCGAGCACCTGCGCGAGGCTGCGTTCGCCCGAGCGCAGAGCCTGCTTCATCTCGGCGCGACGACGTCGCGCCTCGGTCGCTGCATGTCGGGCCTGCTGACGCTGCTCGTCGCTCAGCGGGGGTATCGTCACAGCTCGCGTCCTCATCTGGCGGCCAGGCGGCTTTGGATCCGCCGATCCGCGGCGAATCAGTTGGAGATTTGAGAACTTACCTCAATCTGAGGGCAGCTTTCATCTCACCCAGTACCCGTGTCGCGGTACGTTGCAGTGCCGCTGGTGCTGGTCCGGCGGACATGACCTCTCGACTGCTGGACGGCAGCACGAACCTCCTCGCCTCTCCGAAGACCGCTGGGAGATCGGCAGCACTACCGCCTTGGGCCCCTATGCCCGGGGAAAGGATTGACCCGTTGAGTGCGGTGAAGTCCGTGCCGGTCTGCCCGATGGTTGCGCCCACCACGATCCCAACGGGCCCCAGAGCCGTTGGTTGCTGACGACGGACGGCATTGCGGCTCGCCGCTTCATCGACGATGAGTTGTCCGACTGTGCGGCCATCGGCAGCACGAGCGTGCTGAACCTGCGGGCCTTCGGGGTTGCTGGTCAAGGCGAGAACGTAGATCCCGCGACCGCCTTGATCGGCGAGCTCGATGGCAGCGTCCAAGGTGCCGAAGCCGAGATACGGGCTGACGGTGATGGCGTCTGCGGCAAGCGCTGAGCCGTCGCTGAGATAGGCCGCTGCGTACGCGTCCATAGTGGAGCCGATGTCGCCTCGTTTGACATCGAGTATGCAGAGGGCTCCAGCGGCCTTGATGTCGGCCATGGTCCGTTCCAAGACCGCACTTCCCGCCGCACCGTGAGCCTCGAAGAATGCCGACTGTGGTTTGAAGACCGGCACAATGGCGCCGAGCGCCTCGATCATTCCGCGCGCGCACCGCTCGAGGCCTGCTGCATTCGATGCCAGCCCCCAGGAGGCCAACAGGCTGGGGTGAGGATCGATGCCGACGCAGAGCGGGCCGCGTTCGGCTGTCAGCGCCTCAAGGCGTTCACCGTAGGACTTGATCAGTCGCTCCAATTTTGATTGCTCCGCTCGCTGCGCTCGCTTCGCGCGGATCGCGCTTGATTGCCGCCTACTTCGTGGTCGCACGGGGACGAAAAGGGTGTCCCCTCGTTTCTCCTCAGCACGGCGGCGCGCGATCCGGTTCTAACTGGTTTAAATCGCTGACCAGTCCTGGGCCGGCGTAGATGTATCCGGTGTAGATCTGCAGCAGACAGGCTCCGGCGTCGAGCATCGCCTGGCCGTCGTCGCGGCTCATAATGCCGCCGACGCCGATGATGGGCAGCGTGGTACGCGCGGCGAGGAAGCGTACGACTTCCCGAGCGCGGCTGCTGAGCGGTGCCCCAGAAAGACCTCCCGACTCGGCACCCAAAGACTGCTCGGTTGTGGCGAGCCCCTGTCGACTCAGGGTCGTGTTCGTTGCAATGAGACCCTCGGCGCCCGCTTCGGTGCACACCCGCACCACGTCCTCCAGCGCCGCCTCGGTCAGGTCCGGGGCCACCTTCACGAAGATCGGCACCGGGAGGCCTCCAGCCGCAAGCCGCCATGCCTCGGCCACCAGTGCCGTGATCAAGTTCGCCAGCGCCAGGGGATCTTGCAGGGAACGCAGTCCCGGCGTATTGGGACTGGAGACATTGATGGCGAGATAGTCCGCGTACGGGGCAAGGGTGCGCAGCGATGCGAGGTAGTCCTCGGTCGCTTCTGCCACCGGTACGTTCTTGGTTTTGCCGATCGAGATGCCGATTGGGATGCCGACCGCCATGTTCCCGCGGCTGACCCCGGCCGCCGCGAGCCGACCGGCAAGGCCCTGAGCGCCCTGATTGTTGAAGCCCATCCGGTTGATGATCGCCCGGCTTGCGGGGAGCCGGAAGAGCCGCGGTTTGTCATTGCCTGGCTGTGGCTGCGCAGTGACCGTTCCCAACTCGACAGAGCCGAAACCCAAGGAGCCCCAGGCCTTGATGCCTAGGCCGTCCTTGTCCATGCCGGCAGCCAGCCCGACCAGACCTGGAAATTGGATACCGGCGACAGTGGTCGGATTGCGGTGCCGGCCGAACCAGCGTGCCAGCGAAGCTAGCGCCAGCCGATTTCCTTCGATCCGGGCGATGGCAGCAAGCGTTCTGTCGTGAATCTGCTCCGCGTCGCCGCTATAGGCACGAAACAGCAGCGGCCGCAGCAGACCGCGGTAGCCGACATCGGTGATCACGAATCGTTCCGGCTCCAGGACTGTAGTGAGCGGACGTTCACATTGCCGGCGATGATCGCTTCGATACCCTGCACCGCGGCGGCCAGGCCCGGCACCGTCGTGACGCATGGGATATTGCGCAGCACGGCGGCGGTGCGAATCTCATAGCCGTCGAAGCGCGGACGGCCATCGCTACTTAAACCGTGCGGGGTGTTGAAGATCATGTCGACCTGACCGTCCAAGATCATCTGCACGATCGTCTTCTCCCCGTCCGGCCCGACGCCCTGGCTGAACTTCCGCACCGTTGTCACCACCACCCCATGGCGACGCAGCATCGATGCTGTCCCAGCGGTTGCCAAGATTTCGAAACCAAGATCAGCAAGGCGTTTCACGGGAAAGATCACATACCGCTTGTCGCGGTTGGCTACCGAGATGAAGACGGTGCCCTTGGTCGGCAGCGGCCCGAACCCAGCAACCTGGCTTTTGGCGAAAGCGGTGCCGAAAGCGACGTCAAGGCCCATCACCTCACCGGTCGACCTCATTTCCGGACCAAGGATGGTATCAACCGAGATCCCGTCAACGGTCCGGAAGCGGTTGAACGGCATCACCGCTTCCTTGACCGCAATGGGTGCCGATGGATCCTCGGTGGTGCCGTCACCGGTTGCTCGCAACAATCCCTCAGCACGCAACTGCTGCACGGTTGCACCCAGCATGACGCGGGCAGCTGCCTTCGCGAGAGGAGTCGCGGTCGCCTTGGAGACAAAGGGCACCGTACGCGAGGCGCGCGGGTTGGCTTCCAGCACAAACAAGGTGTCACCGGCTTGAGCGAACTGGATGTTGATCAAGCCGCGGACGCCGACCCCGCGGGCGATCGCCTCGGTCGAATAGCGAATCCGATCCACTATCTCCGCGCCAAGGGTGATCGGCGGCAGCGCGCACGCTGAATCACCGGAGTGGATGCCAGCCTCCTCGATATGCTCCATGACACCCCCGAGATACAGATCGGTGCCGTCATAGAGCGCGTCAACATCGATCTCGACAGCGTCATCGAGGAAGTGGTCGACAAGCACCGGATGGGCCGGGGATACCTCGGTGGCCCGCTCGATGTAGGCCGAGAGGGTCGACTCGTCGTAGACGATCTCCATGCCCCGACCGCCGAGGACATAGGAGGGCCGTACCAGCACTGGGTACCCGATGTCGTCTGCGATCCTCTTCGCCTCGGTGAAGGAGCGAGCCAATCCGTGCTTGGGCGCGGGCAGGTTGGCGTCAGCGAGAACCCGGCCAAAGGCGCCGCGCTCCTCGGCAAGGTGAATTGCCTCAGGGGTAGTGCCGACGATCGGAACACCAGCGTCCTTGAGCGCCTGAGCGAGTCGCAGCGGCGTCTGTCCGCCTAACTGAACGATGACGCCAGCCACCGGCCCTGCGACCTGCTCCGCGTGTACCACCTCCAGCACGTCCTCCAGCGTCAGCGGCTCGAAGTAGAGCCGGTCGGCCGTGTCATAGTCGGTGGAGACGGTCTCTGGATTGCAGTTCACCATGATCGTCTCGTAGCCGGCGGCGCTCAGCGACATGGCCGCGTGCACGCAGGAGTAGTCGAACTCGATGCCCTGACCGATCCGATTCGGTCCGCTGCCCAAGATCAACACCGCCGGCTTCTGGCGAGGTGCCACTTCGGTCTCAAGATCGTAGGAGCTGTAGTGGTAGGGAGTACGGGCGGCGAACTCGGCAGCGCAGGTATCCACGGTCTTGTAGACGGGCCGGATCCCGAGCGCCCAGCGGACCCCGCGTACCACGTCCTCGCTGAGGTGCCGTAGGCCAGCAATCTGGGAGTCTGAGAAGCCATGCCGCTTGGCTGTGCGGAGCAGATCTCCAGTAAGCTCCGGCGCGGATTCGATCATGGCCGCGATCTCGGTAATGAACACTAGTTGGTCGATGAACCAGGGATCGATCTTGGTCGCTTCATGCACCTGCTCGGCGGTGGCCCCGGCGCGAAGCGCCTGCATGATCACGTTGAGCCGGCCGTCGTGCGGACGAGCTGCCCGCTTCAGCAATTCGTCGGCTGACTCGATGATTTCAGCGGTGAAGTGGAAGGGTGCCTTGGGATCCTCGAGGCTTCGCAGGGCTTTGCCCAGCGCTTCGGTGAAGTTGCGACCGATGGCCATAGCCTCGCCCACGCTCTTCATGTGCGTGGTCAGCGTGGAGTCGGCCGAGGGGAACTTCTCGAACGCGAATCGCGGCACCTTGACCACGACATAGTCCAGAGTCGGCTCGAAGCTGGCCGGCGTCTGCTGGGTGATGTCGTTCGGGATCTCGTCCAGGGTGTAGCCAATCGCGACCTTGGCGGCGATCTTCGCGATTGGGAAACCGGTCGCCTTGGACGCCAGTGCCGATGACCGCGATACCCGCGGATTCATTTCGATCACGATCATCCGCCCATTGGACGGATCGATCGCGAACTGGATGTTGCATCCACCGGTATCCACGCCAACCGCACGGATGATGCCGATTGCGACATCACGCATCCGTTGAAACTCGCGATCGGTGAGGGTCATCGCAGGCGCCACTGTGATCGAGTCACCGGTGTGTACGCCCATCGGATCGAGGTTTTCGATCGAGCAGACGATCACGACGTTGTCGGCCTTGTCGCGCATCACCTCGAGCTCGTACTCTTTCCAGCCCAAGATCGACTCCTCGATCAAGACCTCCGTAGTTGGGCTGGCGGACAGGCCGGCGCCGGCCATCCGACGAAGATCGGCTTCGTTATGGGCAAAGCCGGATCCGAGGCCACCCATCGTAAAGCTGGGGCGTACCACCAGCGGATAGCCAAGATCATCCGCGGCGCTCAACACCTCGTCGATCGAGTGGCAGATGCGGCTCCGCGCCACCTCCGCCGGACCGCCCGGAATATCGTGCAACGCCTCAACAATCGCCTTGAACTGCTCGCGGTTCTCGCCGCGCTGGATCGCCTCGATGGAGGCGCCAATGAGCTCGACTCCGTAGCGTTCCAGAACGCCGTTCTCGTGCAGCGCGACTGCGGTGTTCAGTGCCGTTTGACCGCCGAGAGTAGCCAGCAGCGCGTCGGGCCGCTCTTTGGCGATGACCATTTCGACGAAGTCGGGAGTGATCGGCTCAACGTAGGTGGCGTCGGCGAACTCCGGATCAGTCATGATTGTGGCCGGGTTTGAGTTGACCAAGATCACCCGGAAGCCTTCGTCGCGCAGCACCCGACAGGCCTGCGTACCCGAGTAGTCGAACTCACATGCCTGCCCGATAACGATGGGACCGGAGCCAATGACCAGGATTGATTCGATGTCGGTACGGCGAGGCATCACGCACCATCCATGAGCGCAGCGAATCTGTCGAACAGGTAACTCGCGTCGTGGGGTCCGGCGGCCGCCTCTGGGTGGTACTGGACTGAAAACGCCCGCAGCCTTCCGTCAGCATCGGTGAGCTGCAAACCCTCGACTACGTCGTCGTTCAGACAGATGTGGCTTACCTGGGCGATGCCGTACAGCGTCTGATGCCGCTCTCCTGGCTCGGCCGCAACGGCGAACCCATGATTATGCGCGGTGACCTCCACCTTGCGGGTGGTGAGGTCCATCACCGGCTGATTAATTCCGCGATGGCCGTAACCCAGCTTGAAGGTCCCAAAACCGAGGGCCCGCCCGAAGAGCTGGTTGCCGAAGCAGATACCGAAGTACGGAATCCCGGCTGCCAGCACGGACTTGAGAAGCTCAACCTGTCCATCCGCTGCTGCCGGATCGCCCGGTCCGTTCGAGAAGAACACTCCGTCAGGACTAAGTGCCTCGATCTCGGCCAACGTGCTGGTCGCCGGTACTACATGAACCTCAAATCCACGCTCGGCCATCCTTGTCGGAGTCATCGACTTGATGCCAAGGTCCACCGCCACTACCCGAAACCGTGGTTCACCCTCGGGCCTCACAACGTACGACTCGGTTGTGCTGACGTCGTCGGCCAGATGAGCGCCCACCATCGATGGCTGAGCCTGGACCCGTTCCAGCAAAGCGGCCGGATTCGTCTCCACACTGGAAACGCCGACACGCATGGCGCCGCGCTCGCGGATGTGCCGAGTGAGGGCTCGAGTGTCGACCTCAGACATTCCGACGATGCCTTGGGCGCGTAGCTCGACATCCAGATCTCGGCGGGAACGCCAGTTGGAGGAGATCCGAGCGGCGTCACGTACCACATAGCCAGCGACCCAGATCCTGCTGGACTCCCCGTCCTCATCGTTCCAGCCGGTATTGCCGATGTGCGGCGCGGTCGCGATGACCACCTGGCGGTAGTAGCTGGGGTCGGTCAGTGTCTCCTGATAGCCCGACATGCCAGTCGCGAAGACTGCCTCACCAAAGGTCTCACCGATGGCGCCGAAGGCCCGACCCTGAAAGGTGCGGCCGTCTTCAAGCACCAGAAGCGCCGGCGGATGCGACTCAAGCTGCCGGAGCTCAGGCACCGAGATTTCCGGGCGCACTATCGGCTGCGAACATGACCGCCCTTTCCTGCCTCAAGGGAGCGGACGCGATGGTTGAAGGCCGCAACAGAGGGTATCAGCGAAATCCGCCGTAGCCGGACAACAAGACACACGCCGACTTGTCAGAATCTCAACACCAAATATGGTGCTCAGATTCTGACAAGTCGGGCTCAAGCCTCCGCGAGGCGTCGCTGCAGGTACTTGCGCTCGACAGGATTCGTAACGAGATCGAGGGCTCGTCGATACGCCAGCTCCGCCTCGTGGCTGCGTCCGCTCCGGCGTAGCAGGTCGGCCCTGGCCGCATGGAAAAGGTGGTATCGCTCGAGCTCATCGGCCAGTGGTTCCATGAGAGCGAGACCAGCATCAGGTCCGTCGGCCATCGCGACCGCGACCGCTCTGTTGAGCTCGATCACAGGCGAGGGCCACATCGCCTTGAGGCCGCGGTAGAGCGTTGCGATTTGCGGCCAATCGGTGTCCTCGGGTCGTGGCGCCCGGGCATGCAGCGCGGCGATCGCAGCCTGCACTTGATAGGGACCGGGCCGCCGCATCTCTACTGCCGCGTCGATGAGCGCCAGCCCTTCATCGATCATCTCCTGATCCCAGCGAGCTCGGTCTTGGTCTTCCAGCAGCACGAGCTCGCCGTTTTCATCGACGCGGGCATGGCGCCGGGAGTGCTGCAGCAGCATCAGCGCAAGCAAGCCGATCGTCTCGGGCTCTCCTGGCATCAGCCGGTCCACGACGCGTACTAGCCAGATTGCTTCGTCGCAGAGCTCGACACGCAACAGCTTCCCTTCGGTCGAGGTGTAGCCCTCGTTGAATACCAGATAGAGGACGGCCAGCACGCCGCCCAGGCGTTCGGGCAGGAGCTCATGCGGTGGTACGCGGTACGGGATGCCAGCGTCGCGGATCTTGCGTTTCGCTCGCACCAAGCGCTGCTGCACTGTTGGCTCAGTGAGCAAGAAGGCGCGAGCGATCTCGCGCGAGGAGAGTCCGCCGACGGTGCGGAGCGTGAGCGCGACGCGCGCCTCCATCGGCAGAGCGGGATGACAGCAGGTGAAGATCAGCCGGAGACGCTCGTCAGGGATCTCACTCAGATCGTCAACCAAGGTCTCCAGCGCCCGTAGCTCCTCAGCCTGTTCCGCCTTCACCGCTCCTACCCGGTCGCGTCGCAAACGATCGATCGCGCGGTTACGGGCCGTGGTGATGATCCACGCCGCCGGATTATTCGGAACGCCGCGCGTCGGCCAGATGCGGAGCGCTTGCTCGAATGCGTCCTGGACAGCTTCCTCAGCCAGGTCGAAGCTGCCGGTCGCGCGAATAAGGGCGGCGACCGCCCGCCCCGCCTCATGGCGGAACAGGAGGTCGACGTCCCCGCTGTGAGCGTGCGTGCTTCAGCCCTGCGGTTGGTCCGGGAACTCCTGAATCGGACGCAGCTCGATCGTGCCGTACATTGCGCCGGGACAGCGGGCCCCGGCTTCGATCGCTTCGTCAAGGTTGGCGACATCGAGTATGTAGTAGCCACCAAGTTGTTCCTTGGTCTCCGCGAAAGGTCCATCCGTTACTACGGGTTTGCCATCTGCTGCGCGGACAGATGTTGCAGTTGAAGTTGGCTGCAACGCGTCACCGGTCACAAACCAGCCCTTTTCGGTGAGCCAGTCGCCGTAGTCGTACCACGGCTGTATTTGCGCCGCTTGTTCCTCAGGTGGGGTATTCGCCATCGCCGCCGCGGCAGCTGCCTCGTCGTTGTAGATCAGCAGCAGGTACTTCATCCGCTCTCCTTCCTCCTGGGCGGACCTCTCCGCCCTCTCACCCTAGTGACGAATGCGGCAGCCATTTCTCGACCGATGCCTTACCGCTCAGTGAAGGCATTGATCGCCGCTGCGGTGCGATCTGATCCTTCCCCGAGCCACAGCAGGTGAGTGGGTGTGTCGACTTCGACCAGTTTCGCGTGAGGCAAGGTGGCGGCGAGGTGCTCGGCATGGTCGAAACTCACGGCACCGTCGTTTCGGGTGGCCAAGATCAGCGTCGGCTGAGCGACGTCGTCGCTGACATTGGTCGGCGCGCGAAGATCGACAAGGAAGCCCCCACCGGATTGGCAGCTCAGCAGGAACTCCCTCATCTTCACTGCGTCTGACCCGAGCCTGCGTACGGCCTCCTCGCCGTCGAGGGTTGTCAGGTTCGTCACTATGCCCGGCAGGTGTTTGTCTGAATCCGTTCGGAGCAGCTGGTGCAGCATGCCCCAGGTCGCTCGCTGGACGCCCGGCGCGAAGACCGCATACGCGATGCGGCGGCCGCGACGATCCGGCCACAGGCGAAAGCTTGTTGGGCACATCAAGATCACGTTCGGCACCAGATCCGGATAGAACGCGGCCATGGTCAGCGCTGTTCTGGCACCAATGGAGATGCCGACAACAGTGACCTCCTTGAGCTCCAGCCGGCGGCAGAGATCTGCCAAGCGCACGGCGAACTCCGGCGCCGACGGTCCGGCACCGACGCCCGTCCGGCCATATCCCGGGCGGGAGGTGACGAGCACCGTGTAGCCGGTTTCGAGAAAGACCTCCTCGCCGAACCGACAACAGGCCGACATATGGCCACCGTGCAAGATCAACACAGCGGCGCCGTCGCGACGCTGCAGCCGATACTCGATCGCGTGGCCGTCAATAGTGATCACATTCGTTGCCGGCGGCTCCGTCATGGACCAGATTCTGCTAGCTCCCAGCCATTAATCATCGCAAGCCGTGATTGAGTGCCTTCCATGGCCGACACTTCCGCGATCGACTTCACAGTCCGCCCGATAGGACATGTCGAGAGTCCGCTCACATCAACGGCCGACGCGCCGCGGCAAGGCGATGAGGGCGCGCCGGAGGCATACCTGATCTTGGATCCCATCGTTCAAGCGGGTCTGGACGGCATCAGTGTTGGGAATGAGATCATCGTGCTGACCTGGCTGCACGAGGCCGATCGCAGCGTGCTGAAGGTCCACCCGCGAGGCGACCTGAACCGACCTGAGCAGGGGGTCTTCAGCACTCGAGCTTCGAGCCGGCCCAACCCGATCGGCCTACACCGGGTACGCGTCCTCGGCATGGATGGGTTACGTGTGCGCATCAGCGACCTCGAGGCGATCGATGGAACGCCGATTGTGGATATCAAGCCGGTCCTCGGCGATATCGGGGAGCGGTAGGCCTCGCTAGTCTCGGCGCGTGAGCGTGCGACGACTCGACCGTGACGAGGCGCGTCAACTCGCTGTACGAGCCCAACTGCTCGATGCCACCAAGCCGGCCGACCTGACCCAAGCGCTCGAGAAGGATCGGACGCTGTTCGAGCTGCGTGCCTACATCCGGCCGATGACAGCGGTTGCGCTGCACGTTCCGGAGGACACCGGGTACAGTGCCAATCCCAAAATCCAATCCTGGCTTGAGGCTAACGACAGCTTCCGCCGCGACATCGTCGCCCGTCTCCGCGACTCCGGACCACTTCTCTCCCGCGATGTGCGCGACACCAGTCAAGTTCCATGGGGCTCGACCGGCTGGACGAATGATCGCAACGTCACGCAGATGTTGGAGCTGCTCTCCGCGAGAGGCGAGGTCGCGATCGCGGGAAGGGTGGGGCGGCAACGGCTTTGGAATCTCCCCGAGCGTGTCTAGCCAAGTTTCGTGCCCATTCCTGCCGAAAAGGCCAGGCGGCTCCGTGAAGAGCGACGACTCCGGGCGCTCGGCATCGCCCGCAGCAACGGGTGTGGTGCCCGGCGAGCCGCTCTCGGTCGGAGACGCCGGGGTTCCCGTGACGGTCGAAGGGCTAGATGGGGACTGGCGGGCGGATCCCGAGGCACTGGACCAACCCTTTGTCGGCCGTACCGCGCTGCTGTCGCCGTTCGACCGCCTGATTCACGACCGCGACAGAACCATGAACCTTTTCGACTTCGAGTACGTCCTCGAAATGTATAAGCCGGCGGAGAAGCGCCGCTGGGGTTACTTCGCGTTGCCGGTGCTTCACCATGACCGCCTGGTAGGCAAGCTCGATGCCAGGACAGACCGCAAGGCGGGCACCTTGATCATCAACGCCTTGCATGAGGACATACCGTTCACGGCGCCGATGCGTGCCGACGTTGAGGCGGAAATCGAAGCGCTTGCCGCATGGCTCGGCCTCAGAATCACCCAGGCATGAGCGTCGTTGACTCCGATCTCACGCGGCAGCTCATCCCGGCCGGCAGGTGGCAGCCAGCAGTTTCACTGGGAGAACGATTGAAGCGACGGCTGGCCGAGCCCTCCCTCGACTGGGGAATCTGTCACATGGACCTCAGCCTCGACAATGTGCACCGGGCCGAGAACGTGACCGTCTTCGACTTCGACAGCGCCGGCACGTGCTGGCGAGCCGTAGAACCGTGGGGTGTACTCAGGTCGACGCGACAACTGCATGCAGAAGGCTCAGCGTGACAGCTTGTCGACGCTGCCTTCTGGTGGGTCGGCGCTTGCCGGATCGACATCGTAGGGGTCCCGGTGAGCACGGAGGACAACGATGCGCCCGGCTGAGCTCTGATCGAGAGCGAGGTCGACAACGGTGTCGGCGACGACCTCGGGATCCACAAGTCCACCGCTGTTTACTCGATCTCGCGCGGTCATCTGCTCAAATTCTCGAATGGCTCGGGCGAGGCCGATCCAGTGCGGCACCACGCAGTTAACACGAATGTGGTAGCGCTCGACCCAGTCCGCAACGGACGTCGTGAAGCGAATGAGTCCGGCCTTCGCAGCACCGTACTCAGGAGATCCGTAAGCCTGTGATGCGAGACCGGCTGACGAGGAAATGTTGACGATGGATCCGCCGCGGCTGCTCATCAGCGGAATCGCAAGCTGAGCGGCCAGCATCGGCATGAGTAGGTTCAGATCGAGGCAGCGGGGCCACTGATCCGACTCGGGGAACTGGGAGCCAGCAAGCCAGCCGCCACTGTTGTTGATCAAGATTTTGAGCACGCCAAGACTTGCTACCTCTGCCATCAGCCTCCGGATGTCATCGGCATTGGAAGCGTCGGTCTCGATGAATAAGGCGCGGCTGCCTTGCCCCGCGAGTTCCGCTGTGAGCTCCGCGGCCGCATCACGATCGATGTCAGCGATAGCAACGACAAATCCCCGCTGGGCGAGCCGCTGAGTGATCAGTTGGCCCAGACCACCCGCCCCACCGGTTACGACGGCGACTTCGGTTTCCATCCTGCTGTTCTAGCCGCGGCATCTGACACTGCTGACGCAGCGACCTTCATCGGTAGATCGCAATCGACGAAGCCGAGCTCCCCAAAATTGCGGGCGAGCAGCAACTCTTCAGCGCGGAAACCTGCCGCTCGCCCACACTTTCTGCGGACAGGTCGAGACAGCAACGGTGGGCCGATCGCTTAGCCGACCTTGGAGGTCGTGACCGCCCGCAGCACGCCGTTCACAAACGCCGGCGACTCATCAGTCGAAAGCTCAGAAACCAGCTGGACCGCTTCAGCAACGGCGACTGCGTCAGGCACCTGGCCGTAGTCGATCTCGTATACCGCGATCCGCAGTGCGTTCCGGTCCACCCGAGGCATCCGCGGGAGCGTCCAGCCGGATGCCAAGCAAGCACTGATCCGGGCGTCGATCTCGGCTATATGGGCAGCCACACCACGGACCAGCTCGGCGGTATATTCGCGCACCGGAGGGTTGGCGTCGGCCGCCCGTTCCTCCAAAGTTGCGACCGAATCTGTGTCCCGCAACTCCGCCTCGAACAAGATGTCCAGCGCCCGCTTGCGCGCTTTGCTGCGCGTCGAGCCATGAGCCATGATCAGCTTCCGACCCGTCCCAGATAATCACCGCTCCTGGTGTCCACCTTGACCTTCTCGCCCATCGTCAAGAAGAGCGGAACCTGGATCTGCAGCCCAGTTTCGACGGTTGCAGGCTTGGTTCCGCCGGTGCTCCGATCACCCTGCAAGCCGGGCTCGGTGTAGGTGATCACCAGTTCGACTGAGGCTGGCAGCTCGATGTAGAGCGGGGTGCCATTGTGCAGTGCCACTGTCGCCACCTGCTCCTCGAGCAGGTAGTTCCTTGCCTCACCCACCGTCTCATCCGGGATGGTGAGCTGGTCGTAAGTGCTGGTGTCCATGAACACGAAGCCCGAACCGTCGTGGTAGAGGTACTGCATGTCGCGCCGGTCGACGTTTGCCGTGTCAACCTTGGTGTCAGCGTTGAAGGTCTTGTCGACAACCTTGCCGGACAGCACATGCTTGAGCTTGGTGCGTACCACGGTGTTGCCCTTGCCGGGCTTGTGGTGCTGAAACCACACCACGGACCACAACTGCCCGTCCAGGTCCAGCACCATGCCGTTCTTGAGATCGTTGGTCGACGCCACGCTAACTACCCTTCTGCTTGCCTCGTTGGCAGCCGCCCAGTTTAGACCCAAGCCGTACGTATCAGACCACGCTGAAACCTGGGCTCAGAGTCGCTCTGCCGGTGAGCGCCAGCATCAGCTCGACGCCGTGGCCTAGCAGCACAGCGCAGGTTGCGGCAACCCTGGCGACCTGGCTCAGCAACTGATCACTGAACTCGGGCCTTTCAACGTCCGGTACCGCCGCCGCGATATCGAGACTGTGCACCACCAGCTCGAGGCTTCGGGTGGGCAGGTAGGTCTCGAGGCGCATCCCACCTGCTGCTGTTGTGATCAATGGATTGCCAGCCGTCTCCACCAGCGCAGGTACGCGCTCGGCCAGCGCGTCCACAGACTCGGCGGGATTCTCTCCGAGCGCCTGCCCGGCCGCCACGCCCCGGCCAACCACTCCCGCGGGATCAATGCCGGCCAGAGCTACGTAGTAGGCCGCTGGGGTTGGCACTTCTTCGGTGTCGGCCGGCTGACCGAGGTAGGTCTCGACTGTGATGAGTGATCGAGAGGTGTGCCCGACTAAAGAACGGAGGTCCCACTCCCCCAGTCCAGGATCATCCCAGCGGTTCGGCGGGATACGGCGTACCAGATCAGCAAAGGTTCGCGCTGCCTCCGCGAACGTTTCCCGCACATTGAGCTCGCCCCAGGCTTCGATCATGTTTGACATCCTTGCCTAGGAGCGTCCAGGCGGCTTCGCTAAGGTGCCAAACATGGCTTATCCGTCCCAGCCAGACCTTCTTGTGCTGCACGCAGTGCGGATCCTGGGCATGGCTGACGGCACTGCAGTGGCCAGGCGATTTCGGCTTGACCTCGATGTCACCGAGGAGCTGCTGCTCGATTTCGAGGCCAATGGCTGGATCCAGCGCGTACAGTTCGCGGACATCTCAGGTTGGGCACTGACCGACGCCGGCCGAGCCGAGGAGGAACGACGTCTAGGTGCCGAGCTAGACCAGTGCGGTGCCCGACCTACGGTTGCCACGGCGTACGCCGACTTCGACCAGCTCAACGAACGCTTCCTCGATGTGATCAAGAACTGGCAGATCCGGCCAGCTCGGGGCGACTCCATGGCACACAACGACCACAGCGACCGACGCTGGGACGAAAGGGTGCTCGACGCCCTCGGAACCCTCGATCGCAGTCTTCGTCCCGTATGCGTGGACTTGCTAGACGTCCTTGATCGTTTCGATGGGTATGCCGACCGCTTCTCCACTGCCCTCTACCGGGTTGACCGCGGAGACAGTTCGTGGGTGACCGGGGTCGGGATCGACTCTTGCCACACAGTCTGGTTCAAACTCCATGAGGATCTCCTCGCCACCCTGAACATCGAGCGCGGTCAAGGCGCGTGAGCGGGCAATTAGTCCAATCACCTAGGCCGATACGGCGGCGTACGCAGCGCGCAGCAGGTCCTCATCCGGTCCAGTGAGAATCTCCGCACTGGCCAGCCCGTTCAAGATCACAAACCGCAATGTTGAGCCTCGGGCCTTCTTGTCGAGGGCCATGGACTGCAACAGGTCGTCGAACGCATCAGCGGCGTAGCTCGTTGGCAAACCGACACACGACAGCAGCTCCCGATGCCGGGCTGCCGTTTGCTGGTCGAGTCGGCCGGCCAGCCTGGAGAGTTCAGCGGCAAAGATCATGCCGATGCTGATCGCGTCACCATGACGCCAGGCGAAGTGCTCCCGGCGCTCGATGGCATGACCGAGGGTGTGCCCATAGTTGAGTAGTTCCCGGCCAACCGCCGATCCGGTGGATGTGGTCTCGCGGAGGTCGGCGCTGACCACCTGCGCTTTAACTGACACTGCTCGCTCGACCAGCTCGCGGAGCATCGTCGAATCAGGACGCACCGCCGCGGCCGGGTCTGATTCGATCATGGTCAGGATCGCTGGGTCGGCGATGAAGCCGCATTTGATCACTTCAGCCAGGCCGGCAATCAGGTCCCCGGTCGGCAGCGTGCCGAGTGCAGCAAGATCACAAATTACGCCGGCCGGCTCGTAGAAGCAGCCAACGAGGTTCTTGCCTTCCGCGGTATTGATCCCTGTCTTTCCCCCCACAGCGGCGTCGACCATTCCAAGCAGGGTTGTTGGAACCATGACCACTCGAACACCCCGCAGCCAAGTCGCTGCCACAAACCCGGCCAGGTCGGTTGTCGCGCCACCGCCGAGCCCAACGACTGCGTCGGACCGCGTAAAGCCGGCGCTTCCAAGAATCGACCAACAGCGTTCGGCGACTGCGACGCTTTTCGCAGCTTCGGCATCGGGTACGTCGATGCGAATCGGCTCAAGACTGGCGCTGGTTAGCAGCTGCGCCAGGCGCTCGGCCGTCTTGATCATCGTCGGCGGATGCAGCAACGCCACTCGTTGCACGCCGTGGCCGAGCAGAGGAGGAACTTCCGCCAGCAGGTCGTAACCGACCCAAACCTGATACGGCCGCTCGGCCTTGACAGCAATCCTGGTGGGCTCAGTGCTGGACGGCATGGGCGTTCATGATCATCTCAACCACATCGGCAGGCGTGGTGCTGTCGGTGTCGATGACCTGGCTTGACACCTCTCGGTAAAGCCCGGCTCGTTCGTCGAGCAGCTTCCGCAGCGTGCCGCGGACGTTCCCGAGGAGCAGCGGGCGCGCGGTATCGAGCCCAACACGCTTCACCGACTGGGCCAAACCGACCCTTAGCCATACCACTCGATGATTACGTAACGCCGCCCGGGTGGTCGCCGAAAGCACGGCACCGCCGCCGAGCGACAACACGCCAGGCAGTGGCAATAGCTCCGCGGTCAGCTGTTCCTCGAGGGCTCGAAAGGCGGCCTCTCCGTCGTCGGTGAAGATCTCAGTGATCGACTTTCCGGTCCGCTCAACGATCACGGCGTCAACGTCGCGGAAGGGTACGCCGAGCCGCTCGGCAAGCAATGCTCCAACGGTGCTCTTCCCGGAGCCGGGAGCACCAACGAGCACGATGGGTCCTCCGACAAGCTCAGCGCGCAGCTCCGGTGCCAGGTCATCGCTCATGGTTGCGGCCGCACCTGAAGACCGCGATCAGCCAGCTGCTTGAGATAACTCTCATAGTTCCGCCTGGTCTCAGCGACAGAGTCGCCACCGAACTTCTCCAGAGCCGCGTTGGCTAGGACCAGAGCGACCATCGCCTCCGCAACGACCCCGGCTGCCGGTACCGCGCACACATCTGAGCGCTGGTGATGTGCGACTGCAGGCTCCCCTGTCGTGATGTCGACAGTGCGCAGAGCTCGCGGCACCGTTGAGATTGGCTTCATCGCCGCACGTACTCGAAGTACCTCCCCGGTGCTCATGCCACCCTCAGTGCCACCGGACCGATGTGATGCTCGAGTGATGCCTCCTTCACCGGGCAGGATCTCGTCGTGCGCGGTACTGCCGCGGCTACGCGCTAGCTCGAATCCATCACCCATCTCGACACCCTTGATGGCCTGGATTCCCATTAGCGCAGCCGCCAGCTGCGCATCCAAGCGGCGATCCCAGTGAACGTGCGAACCCAGACCGGGCGGCAGGCCCCAGACAACGACCTCCACCACACCGCCGAGCGTGTCTCCGTCACTCTGTGCTCGCTCGACTTCAGCGACCATCTCGGCGCTCGCCGCGGGGTCGAAGCAGCGAACAGGGTCCTCATCAATCGCGGCCAGGTCTGTAGCGGTGGGTACGACGCCAGCAGGCGCCCGGGCGGTACCGAGTTCGACTACGTGACTAAGCACACTGACGCCCAGCGCCTGTTGCAAGAACGCGTACGCCACCCGGCCCAGCGCGACTCTGGCCGCCGTCTCCCGAGCGCTGGCCCGCTCCAGAACAGGCCGCGATTCGGAAAAGTCGTACTTCTGCATTCCCACGAGATCGGCGTGGCCTGGTCGTGGTCGGGTGAGCGCCGCGCCGCGTGCCTGTCCTTCGAGCTCGTCCGGCGAGACCGGATCAGCGGCCATTACTGTCTGCCACTTGGGCCACTCGCTGTTCCCGATCTGAATCGCGATTGGGCCACCCTGCGTCTCGCCGTGCCGGATGCCGCCCAGGATGGTGACCGCGTCCGCCTCGAACTTCATCCGAGCGCCGCGGCCAAATCCAAGCCTGCGGCGGGCCAGGGCGTCAGCGATGTCGCCGCTGGTAATGGCGACATGAGCCGGCAACCCTTCCAGGATCGCGACCAGCGCAGGACCGTGCGATTCGCCGGCAGTGAGCCATCTGAGCATGATCAGCAGTCTCCCACGTACTCCGAGTTGTCAGCGTCCATCGTTGCCGGCGCGAGCACTCATGCTGACAACTCGGCTGGGAGCGCCGCGTACAGGACCTCGGCTGGAACGGAACGCCCTGTCATTAATTCGATCTGCAGCCGCGCCTGACCAACGAGCAGGTCCCGGCCACTGACGATAGTGCAGCCGGCACGCTGAGCTGTCGTTGCGAGAACGGTTGGCCATGGGTCGTAGATGACGTCAACGATCAGCGGCGCACTGTCGGCGACCGCGTCCGCAATCGAGTCGGCCGCGCCGGAGACGACGGTCGAAATCACAAGATCGGCCTCTGGAATCTGCCTTGACCAAGGCCTCACGTCCAGCTTGACGCCTAGATTCCGAGCGAGAGCCCGAAGCGGCTCGGCCCTAGACGGCGTACGCGCCACAACTGTTAGCTGCTGCCCACCGAGCTCGGTTGCCGCGACGAGCGCTGCATTCGCGGTGGCTCCGGCACCCAGGATAGTCACCCGCCGCGGCGGCGCCTGGGCCACGTGACCGACTGCCCCGGTCAGCCCAGCTACGTCGGTGTTGTAAACCCGCCGGCTGCCGCCTTCCAAGATCAAGGTGTTACCCGCGCCAGTCAGCGTGGCCAGCTGGTCTATCTCGCCGAGTTCGAGGACAGCCACCTTCAACGGCATGGTCAGGCTCAGCCCGCGCCAGGATGCATCCAGTCCGCAGACAAAGGGGGCGAGGCCCTGCTCATCGACCTGAATCCGGTCGTAGGTCCAGTTCAAACCGAGGTAGCCGTAGGCGGCACGGTGCAGCGCCGGCGATAGCGAATGCGCGATCGGCGAACCCAGAACCGCGCAACGACGAACGCCGCCCAGAAAGTCGAGCTCAGGTATCACAGCGACCAGGATGTGACTGGCACCAAGCCTGGAATTCCTGACGGATCTTCTCGAAGTCCGCTTGGTTGTCCGCGAACTTTGTCTCGCCAGTATCGAAGTTCACCGTGACGAAATAGAGCCACTTGCCCTTCTCAGGGTTGGCCGCCGCCTCCAAGGCGGCCTTGCCAGGCGCGGAAATCGGCCCTGGCGGCAGCCCTTTGTAGCGGTAGGTGTTGTACTTCGACTTGCTCTTGCGATCTTGCTTCGACGTCGTATTCGTTTTCAGGTTCTCGGCGTAGATCACCGTCGAGTCGAGACTCAGCTTCATTCCTTTGTCGAGTCGGTTGTAGAGCACCCGCGCCACTTTCGCCCGGTACTCCTCTCGATTCACCTCGCGTTCGATGATGCTCGCCACGATGAGCACCTCGTACGGTGATCGTTTCAGCTTCTTCGCCGCAGCCTCAAACTCAATCTCGCGTGTCACCGACTTGTACTGGCTGACCGTCTGCTTCAGGGTCGAGGTTGCCGTCGAGTCGGCGGTCAGCTCGTAGGTGTCGGGAAAGAGGAAACCCTCCGGTCGGTTCTTGGCGTACTTGGGAAGTTTGAGGGCTTTCGGCTTGGCCAAGACTTTCTCAAATGCCGATTTCTTGATCTTGGTGCGCTTGGCCAGCGCGTCCACTTGGGCACTGAGCCGGAGTCCCTCAGGAATTGTGAATTGTAAGCGAATCTTCGAGCTACCCGGATTGATCAGCAACCGCAGTGCGTCGATGGCCTGCATCTGGGTTCTCATCAGGTACCTGCCGGCCTGAACGCTGGTCGCCCGCTCCTCGGAGCGCACGGCTCGATCCCAGGCCTTCTTCGACTTGACCACGTCCTTCTCGACCAGGACGCCGCCAATCACATCCAATGAGGCGCCTTCTGGGACATCGACGAGAACTTTGGCATTGCCGGGGCCGGGATAGTCGGGGATTTCGCCAAAGGTGGACAAGAAAGTGCTGGCCTTGTCCCAGACGAAGTAGCCGCCGAACATCAGTACTGCGGCGGCCACCAGGACAGCAAGGCAACCCTTCCCGGTCTTGATCATCTCTCTGGTTTGGTTCGGTGGGACCTCTGGGTCGAGCATCGATGACACGCTGGATGATCTCCCTCAGGTCTGCAGGGGCCTCTCCTGCCGTGAGCCGCCAGGCAGGTCCGGCCCGTCACTGACTGGGCCGCCAGGAGCTGATACTAACTCCCCCGGAGGCTTTCCCTGCGACTGTTCGAACGCCAAAGCGTGCTCGAGGATGCTGACCGCAGCCGCTGCATCGATCAGTTTCCGTTGCTCCTTGGCCCGTTTCCCACCTTCTGACAGCCGCCGTGAGGCGGTCACAGTCGTCAGCCGCTCGTCCACCAGCCGCACTGGCACGTGGACCGCACGGGCCAATCGCACCGCCCGCTCCCGCGCCTTGGCTGCTGCCGGACCTTCGCCGCCACTCAGGCTCCGCGGAAACCCGACCAGGACCTCGATCGGCACATATTCAGCCACCATGGCCGTCAGCTTGGCGACTTCGTCTTTTCCAGCCGGAACCGTCGTCAGCGGGTACGCCAGCAGACCCTCCGGGTCACACGCCGCAACGCCAATCCGCACGTCTCCCCAGTCGAACGCCAGCCGTACGCCTTGCCGCATCTGCCCTAGGTCCTCTTTCTGGGTGGATGGCCAAACTTTGCACAGCTTGCTGATGGTCTGCACAGTTTGCAACCTGTCAGCAAAAGGTGGGTTAACCTGCTCCGCTACGCCGTCTCGCGCAGAGCTGCACTAAGTGCGGGCGAACGGCAAGCAGCCGGCGTGGAAATCTGTCACTCGCCCGCACTTGCCTCTGCGGAGGGCTTACCAACTGCGACGGCATCGCTCCTCGTTCAGCGGAGGATCTCGACCAGTAGCACCCAGGCACCCGCGAGACCGGTCGCGAAAGCAATAACCACGGCCGGCGCTAGCCAATAGAGCCCGCCGCCGTGCCCGATGATCAAGGTGGTGCCCGCGGCGACGGTCAGTGCTGTGAGCGCGAGGCTCGGCAGGAGGCTGCCGAGCAGCCAGAACGTGGTGCCCTCGCCCGAACGGTTAGACGGGCGGATCAGCCACAGCAGAAGTCCCCGCACACCAGTCCGGTTGCGAGCACCTCGAATCCGAGTGCGGTCGTGCCCTGTCCAGGCACAAGCAGCCATATGCCGAGCAGCAGCGGTAGGACGAATAGCACGACGTTCCCACCCGCCCTGGAGGGCAGCTTCGGCAGAGCGAGTATCCGCTCGATGTTGATCGACATTGCCACAAAGAGCAGGCCGGCCAGCGCGGCGGCGGCACCGATGATGCCCACTCCGAATTCGAACCACGCTTCTGGCTCGTAGCCGTTCAACCGTCCCTTCTCGATCCGCCGGATCATGCCGCGGGTCCGAGGGCGAGTCAACCACCGGGGTTCGATCGCTAGGTACCGAAGAGCCGTCAGAAGACAGAGGCAGCGCGTTCAGGACGACTGCAGCGCGTGCCCGATGGCGTACTCCACGGCCTTGAGGGCATCCTCGGCGCGTGCCCCATCGGTGCCTCCACCCTGAGCGATGTCAGGCTTGCCTCCACCGCGACCGCCCAGCGTCTCGGCGGCCACGCGTACCAGTTCGCCCGCGTCCAGACCGCGATCGCGCGCTCCTTCGGTCGTGACGATGACCACGCTCGGCTTGTCAACCGATCCGCCCACGACTGCAATCACCGATGGGCTGTTCTGTACTCGATTGCGGATCTCCAGCGCCAATGTACGCAAGTCGTTGCCGACGACACCGTCAGCGCGGTGGGCGACGTAGCCGACGCCCCACATATCGTGACTCTGCGCGACGATGTTGTTCACATCGGACAACACCGTTTGGCTCCTCAGATCCGCAATCTGCTTCTCGGCCGCCTTCAGCTGCGTCAGCAATTTGTTGATCCGATCGGGCAGCTGATCGGGCTGCACCTTGAGCGCCTCGCTCAATCCCATGACGAGCGACCGTTCCTTGGCGAGATAGCGGAACGCCTCAATGCCGACGAACGCTTCGACACGGCGAACGCCGGACCCCACACTCGCTTCGCCGGTGATCGTGACCAGCCCGATCTGCGAGGCGTGCTGCACATGGGTACCGCCGCACAGCTCCCGCGACCACGGACCGCCCATCTCGACGACCCGTACCGCCTGCTCGTCGTAGGTCTCGCCGAACAGCGCCAGCGCACCGATCTCGCGCGCCCTGGTCAGCGGCATGATCGTCGCGCTGACGTTCAAGTCCTTGCGGATCGCCTGGTTCGCGGCCTCCTCGACATCGGCGCGAACCTGCTGGCTAAGGCCGCTCTGCCAGGCGAAGTCAAGTCGCAGATAGCCCGGCTTGTTGTACGAGCCACTCTGCAAAGCCGTCGGGCCCAGTACCTGCCGCAGTGCGGCATGCATGACGTGCGTGCCGGAGTGCGCCTGGCACGCCCCAATCCGCCACTCGCCATCGACTGCGGCCAGCACTTGCGCGCCGCTGAGCAGCTCGCCCTGCTTGACCTGTACCCGATGCACGATGAGGCCCTTTACCGGACGCTGCACATCGACAACCTCAAGCTCAACACCGTCGCCGATGATTCGGCCCGCGTCGGAGTCCTGGCCACCGGATTCGGCGTAGAACGGCGTCTGCTCCAAGACGACCTCGACCACGTCGCCTTCTTCGGCTGCCTCAGCGAGCGTCCCGTCCACCACAATGCCGCGGACCTTCGACTCGGTGCTGAGCTCGGTGTAGCCGGTAAACGGAGTCGGTCCCACGGCACGCAGATCCCGGTAGATCTCCACCGCTTGAGCGCCTGCCTTTTTGGATTTGGCGTCGGCCTTCGCGCGATCCTTTTGCTCTTGCATCAACCGCCGGAAGCCCGCCTCGTCAACGCTTAGCCCCTGCTCGTCGGCCATCTCCAGGGTCAGGTCGATCGGGAATCCGTACGTGTCGTGCAGCTGGAACGCCCGCTCGCTGCTCAGAACGCTCTGATGTTGGCTCTTGGCGTCCGCGACAGCAAGATCGAAGATCTGCGTGCCGGTGGCCAAGGTGCGGCGGAAAGCGTCCTCCTCGGCGTACGCGATCTGGGAGATCCGTAACCAATCAGAAGCGACTTCGGGATAGGACTCCGCCATGAGGTCGCGGCTGATCGGCAGCAGCTCCGGCAGCACACGCTCTGTTACCCCTAGCAGCCGCATGGCGCGTATCACCCGGCGTAGCAGCCGGCGAAGTACGTATCCGCGCGCTTCGTTGCCTGGGGTGACGCCATCGGCTATCAACATCAGACCCGAGCGAACGTGGTCGCCGACCACCCGCAGCCGCACGTCGTCCTCGTGCCGATCGCCATATCGCTTGCCCGCCAGCTGAGCGGCCTCGTCGATCACTGGGTAGACCTGGTCAATCTCGTAGAGGTTGTCCACACGCTGCAAGAGGCAGGCAACGCGCTCCAGACCCATGCCGGTGTCGATGTTCTTACGCGGCAGAGGGCGTGCGATGTCGAAGTCGTCTTTCTTTCGGATGACGGAGAGTTCCTCCTGCATGAAGACCAAGTTCCAGATCTCCAGGAAACGATCTTCATCGACGACAGGACCGCCGTCTGGGCCATACTCGGGACCGCGGTCGAACCAGATCTCGCTGCATGGCCCACCGGGGCCTGGAACGCCCATGTGCCAGTAGTTGTCGAGTAGGCCGCGGCGCTGAATCCGCTCTGGTGGCAACCCCGCAATGCTCTGCCACAGCGCCGCCGCTTCGTCATCGGAGTGCAGGACGGTGACCCAAATCTTGTAAGGGTCAAACCCGTAGCCGCCGCTTTCTTGTGAGCTGGTCACCAGATCCCACGCGAACCGTATGGCCTCGGCTTTGAAGTAGTCGCCGAAGGAGAAGTTCCCGTTCATCTGGAAAAATGTGCCATGCCTGGTCGTCTTGCCAACCTCATCGATATCGAGTGTCCGGACGCACTTCTGCACGCTCGTGGCACGATCAAAAGGCGGGGTTTCGGCGCCGATGAAGTACTTCTTGAAGGGCACCATTCCGGCATTGACGAACAACAGTGTCGGATCGTTGTAGAGCAGAGGTGCGGACGGCACCACTTCGTGACCGCGGGCTGCGAAGAAATCCAGGAAGCGGCGCCGAATCTCGGCGGTTTTCATGACGTGTTCCTTGAACTTAGAAGGGACCGGGTTAACGCTGATCGTCGGGCAGGCCGAGCGTTTCGCGAAGTTCCGTTTCACGCTCGGCCATTCCAGCTCGTACCCGGTCAATAAATCCGCGGGCGGATTCGCTCACGCCGCTTGCGGACTCTGCGACGCGATGACCGATAGCCTCCGGCCTCGCCTTCTTTAAGTAATTCCGGATCTTCAGGTAAACGAAGATCGCAACGCCAGCGCCGACAAGAAACCACAACAAGCGTCGCAACATCATGCGCTCCGCTTGGCCCTACGGCGGGAGCCGTTGCCCTTAATGGCCTTCCGTACCCCGTAGCTGAACGCCGCCGTCTTGACTAGCGGTCCGCCGAGCGTGGCCGAGAACAACTGCGTCATCTGTGCGGCGTTCTCGGTGACCACAGTCGCATTGCGGCTGACCCTCGCGGCATCTTCGGTCACGACGCTCAGTTTGACGAGCTCGTCGTTGGTGGCGCGTACGGTGCCGCGCAGCTCGGTCAGAATCGGGACCGACTCATGGCCGATGTCACGCACCGCAAGTCGAAGCTCCTCCAGTACTCGCCCGAGCTTGAGCAGCGGCACGGCCGTCAGTGCCACCAGGGCAACGAAAGCGATGGCGGCGATCAGACCTGCGATCTCCCCTCCGGACATGGGATTTCCTTCTCATTGTTGACAGTGCGGATGCGCCCGCGCGCAGTGACTATGTGACCTTACCCTGACCGAGGTGGGGGCGAGGCCTGGATTCCGCGCTACTAAATGTGCCCTGGCCCTCTAAATGCGCCGCGAGTCTGTCGGAAGGCCACGACCCGCGCTTCAAGCTCAGTGCGCATAAAAGGTGCCATCACCGTTCAGTCATCAGAGCGACCAAGCAGCTCCTCGATGCGTGCCAGCCTGGTTACCAGGGCTGCCTCGGCCCCGTGCTCGCTGGGAATGTAATACCGCGCATCAGCCAGTTCGTCAGGCAGGTACTGCTGAGCAGCGATACCGTGCGGCTCGTCATGGGCGTATGCGTACTCCTGCCCGTGCCCCAGCCGCTTGGCGCCTGGATAGTGCGCATCCCGCAGATGGCGCGGCACGAGACCGATCCGCCCGGCGTTGACGTCTTCGAGCGCCGCATCGACGGCCTTGATCACCGCGTTCGACTTCGGCGCCAGAGCGAGCGCGATGACCGCTTGAGCTAGGTTGATCCGGCCCTCCGGCATGCCGATGAACTCCACAGCTTGGGCGGCTGCGACTGCTGTCTGCAGCGCTGTTGGATCGGCTAAACCAATGTCCTCGGAAGCCAAGATCACCAACCGTCGGGCAATGAACCGTGGGTCCTCCCCGGCGGCGATCATCCGCGCGAGATAGTGCAAGGCTGCCTGAACGTCAGACCCTCGGATCGACTTGATGAACGCGCTGATGACGTCGTAGTGCTGATCACCAGCACGGTCGTACCGCACCGCTGCCTTGTCGACTGCACGCTCAACAAGATCAGTGGTGATCAAGGTCTGCTGAATTGCAGCTGCCCCAGCGGCCGCCTCTTCCAGAAAGGTCAGGGCGCGCCGGGCATCAGAGCCAGCAAGCCGGATGATCATGTCGCGAGCCTCAGAGTCCAGCTGGTAGGCGTCGGCAAGTCCACGGTCCTCGCGCAGCGCGCGATCGAGCAAGGTCGAGATGTCCTTATCGGTGAGCGGCTTGAGGGTCAGCAGCAACGAGCGGGAGAGCAGCGGCGAGATGACCGAAAAGCTCGGATTCTCCGTGGTGGCCGCGATCAGGGTGACCAGCCGGTTCTCCACTGCTGGGAGCAAGACGTCTTGCTGAGTCTTCGAGAAGCGATGCACCTCGTCGATGAACAAGACGGTCTGTCGCGCCGTACGCAAGTCGCGTCGGGCCTGGTCGAGAACCGCCCGGACCTCCTTCACACCGGCCGTCACTGCGGAGAGCTCGACAAACCTGGAATCGGTCTGCTGAGAAACCACCGCAGCAATGGTGGTCTTGCCGACTCCCGGTGGTCCCCAAAGGAAGACCGACATCGGCTCCCCCGCGGCCAGCCTGCGTAGCGGCGAGCCCGGCGCCATCAAATGATCTTGACCGAGAATCTCCTCCAGGGTGCGAGGCCGCATCCGTACGGCAAGCGGCAGGCCGGCGCGGTCGGTATCGCCCAGGCTGCCACTAGGTGTGGCCGTCGGACCACCGACCGTACCGCCGAAAAGATCCTCGCTCATCGCCAGAGATCCTACGGACACCCGCCCAAGACCGGATGGCCGCCAGAAGCACGATCCGCTGAAGCGCAGCGCGCGAAGCAATCAAGCAGGAGGCATGATGCGCATCATGAGTGAGAACGATGTGAGAGCCCTGTACGAGCAGCTGATTGCTGGATGGAACGCTCATGATGGTGAAGCGATGGCAGCGCCGTTCGCCGTGGACGGCGTGATCATCGGATTCGACGGCAGTGTGAGCTCCGGCAAGCAGACGATCGGCGCTGAAATGGCGAATATTTTCGCCGACCACGAAACCGGTCGCTATGCCGTGAAGGTGCAGTCGGTGCGGGCGCTAGGACCACAAGCCGTCATCTTGCGCGCCATCGCCGGATTAGTCCCGCCGGGCCAAAAAGCCATTAATGCCGAGACCAACGCTCATCAAACTGTCGTTGCCGAGGCGCAAGACGGCCAATGGAGGATTGTGCTGTTTCAGAACACTGCAGCTCAATTCCACGGCCGCCCTGAGCTGGTCGAGGACATGAGTCGAGAGCTGCAAGCTGTCGCCGACGCGTCGACATAGCGACTTGCATCGCTTCTCAACTCATCCGGAAAGTGGTCAAAAGCAACAACAAAATCGCCGGCCGATTTGCATGTCGTTCGTGACCACTTTCGGCCCTGCGGGAGGCTTTGAAGGCAGCGCGCCTAACCGGTGACCGGGTGGTTGGACTGGAACAGGTTCTCAGGGTCGTAGCGCTGCTTAACCTCACGAAGGCGGGTGAGGACATCCGGCGCGAATATGTGGGTTATGTCGAAGCTCTCCTCAACGAAGTTGAAGTAGCGCCCAGCGTCGTAGGGCTCGAGCGCCGCCTTGTAGGCCCCGAGCCAGGCGCGGTTCGGCGCCATCGCTTCTGGCACCGGGACGAAGCCAACGGCGAATGTGATAAACGAGCCCGGTAGGGTGGCGAGCGCTCCAGCGCCCTGTGGTGGCCGGGAGAGAGCGCCACCGCCGTGGCGCAGCTCGACCGAGGCCAGTTGCGATCCCGAGCCTGGCCCAACCGCCTCGACGAGCGAGTCGATTGCTGACGCCGGCAGATCGTGAGTCAGCAGCGACTCGCTGGTATAGGGCACCGGCGAAGGGGGGTCCATGTGCAGCTCCGCGATACCAGCCGGCGGCTGGGCCTGAATCGTGTCCATACCGGCGCTGCCCAGCTTGCGCAGCGGCGCCACCAGCTCCTCGCCGTCCGCCGGGGCGCCGCAGTAGATCACCTCGAGCACAGCCAGTGATTTGCCCCGTACAGATTCGGGCACCTCGGGAATCGGCGGGAAGTTCATCAGCCGGCCGACTGACGTCATCTCCTCAGGCATTCCGCTGGTCCACTCGCGCCACCCCTGCAGCACCTCGCTCGCCTGCTCTGCAGGGAACAGTAAGGCGCCCGCAAAGATCTCGGGCAACGGCAGCAGATCGAATTCGAGCGCAGTGACGACACCGAAGCTTCCACCGCCGCCGCGCAGGGCCCAAAACAGATCCGGCTCATTCTCGGCATCGACGCGGATCTGTTCACCACCGGCGGTGACCAGCTCGATCGCAGTCACCCGGTTACACGCAAGGCCGTGTTTGCGATGGTAGAAACTGACCCCGCCGCCAATGGTGTAGCCGACAATGCCGACATTTGGAGCCGAGCCGTGCAGCGCAGCAAGACCTAGCTCCGAGGCCTTGGGCACGACATCCTCCCAAAGCGCGCCGGCCCCGACTCGGGCACTGCCTGCTTCGGCATCGATCTGGACGCCACCGAGGCCCGCCGTGTGCACCAGCACGGTGTTGGCGAGGGAACCAAGCGGTACCGCATTGTGTCCGGTGCGCTGGGCCGCGACCCGCTTCCCGTCAGCGGCCGCGGAACGGACAACATCGCTCACGTCGTCGGCGCTACGCGGCACCGCAATGCCGGCGGGCTGCTGGTCGACCAGGATATTGAAGGCCCCGCGCTCGATGTTCCAGTTAGCGTCTTGAGCGGTCAAAAGTGTTGCGGCCATGCCTGCCCCCTATCGAGCGAAGGAAGATGTGGCCGAATTATATTTCGTCTCGGTCTAATTTGACCTTCACAAAAGTGCTTCCGCCGAGCAGTCGAGATCAGATATCCGGTTGGACGTCGATGCCAGCCTCTTTACGCTGCTCCGGTGTAATCGGGGCCGGAGCATCGGTGAGCGGATCCACGCCGCCGCCGGTCTTCGGAAAGGCGATGACGTCACGGATGGATTCGGTTCCTGACAAGAGAGCACAGATCCGGTCCCAGCCGAACGCAATCCCGCCGTGCGGCGGCGGGCCGTAATTGAACGCTTCCAGCAGGAAGCCGAACTTTTCCTGCGCTTCCTCCTTCGGCAGGCCCATTACGGCGAATACCCGCTCTTGGATGTCCCTGCGGTGGATACGGATGGAGCCTCCGCCGATCTCATTGCCGTTGCAGACGATGTCGTAGGCGTACGCCAGCGCAGAACCGGGATCGATGTCGAAGGTTTCCAGGTTTTGGGGCGCTGTAAAGGCATGGTGTACCGCGGTCCAGGCACCTGCTCCGACTGTTACATCGCCGGCCGCCAGCGCGACAGTTGCTGGCTCGAAGAGCGGGGCGTCGACGACCCAGCAAAAGGCCCAGGCGTTCTCGTCGATCAACCCGACGCGGCGCCCAATCTCCAGACGGGTGGCGCCGAGGAGCGACTGCGCCAAGGTACGCGGACCGGCAGCAAAGAATATGCAGTCGCCTGGTGCGGCACCGACCTCGGCGGCAAGCCGCGCACGCTCCGACTCCGAGAGGTTCTTCGCAACCGGGCCGCCAAGCTCGCCATCCTCGCCGACCAACACGTACGCCAGGCCGCGATGCCCGCGTTGCCGAGCGAACTCCTGCCATGCGTCGAGCTGCTTACGCGGCTGGCTGGCACCACCCGGCATCACCACAGCGCCGACGTACTCGGCCTGAAAGACCCGGAATGGGGTCTGGGCGAAGTAGTCGGTCAACTCGACGATTTCTTCCCCAAACCGCAGGTCTGGCTTGTCGGTGCCAAAGCGATTCATGGCCTCGGCGTACGTCAGCCTGGACAGTGGGGTCGTTACCTCGACCCCGATCAAACGCCAGATCGCCGCGATCAGCGCCTCGGTAAGTTCAATCACATCGTCTTGGTCCACGAAGCTCATCTCGACGTCGAGCTGGGTGAACTCTGGCTGTCGATCCGCCCGGAAGTCCTCATCGCGATAGCAACGAGCGATCTGGAAGTAGCGCTCCATGCCGGCGACCATGAGCAGCTGCTTGAACAGTTGCGGGCTCTGCGGCAGCGCGTACCAGGAGCCCGGCTTGAGTCGCGCTGGAACGAGGAAGTCGCGCGCGCCCTCGGGAGTGGAGCGAGTCAACGTCGGAGTTTCGATCTCAACGAAGGCGCGCTCGGCGAGCAGCGTACGAGCGACCCGATTGACCTCGCTGCGCAACCGGATCGCCGCTGCTGGGCCTGGGCGGCGCAGGTCGAGGTAGCGGTATTTGAGTCTGGTCTCTTCACCGACATTGACGCGCTCGTCGATCTGGAAGGGCAAGGGTGCCGACGGGCTCAGCACCTCGAGCGCGGCAGCGACCACCTCTACCGCGCCCGTGGGCAGCTCCGCGTTGGCGTTGCCCTCGGGGCGCAACTCGACCGAACCAGTGATCAGGATGCAGTATTCGTTGCGCAGATCGTGGGCACCGGATGCCGCCAACATCTCGTCACGTACCACCACTTGGACCAGGCCAGATGCGTCGCGAAGATCAAGAAAGGCGACGCCACCATGATCACGGCGGCGAGCTACCCAGCCAGCAAGGGTTACCGTGCTTCCGGCATGCTCGGCACGCAGAGTGCCGGCGTCGTGGGTGCGCATCACGAGCTCTTGGTCCTTTCGCGGGAAGGGAGCGACATTCGATCCTACGGGCCGGCTGCCTCCGGTCCGGACTTGTTTTCCGCCAACCGCTCGTTGCCAAGCACCAAAGCGTTTGTGTTCCGCCGCAACGCCACCGAGACTGGCCACGTGACCAGGCTTATGCTGCGCCTGTTCATCCTGCGCCTATTCATCCTGGTGGCCTCGGTGCTGCTCGGCACCTGCGCTGCGCTTGTCGATGCCAGACCAGCGTTCGCCTGTAGCTGTGCCGGCATCTCGACAAATCGCGCGCTGCGAGAAGCGGATGCTGTCTTCCGAGGCAGCGTGATCAGCAAGGAGATTGTCGGCCGCGGTGACGCCGCCCGCACCGACATCCGGTTCGCCGTTGACCGGGTATACAAGGGCACGGTCTATCAGGAACAGGTCGTGGCGTCCCGACACGACGCCGATGCCTGCGGCCTGGACCCAGAACTCGGCAGTACTTGGGTGATCTTCGCGATCGAGGGCATCGAGGGAGAAGGTGATCGAGCCGTCAACCGGCTTATCACTACGTTGTGCAGCGGCAACTTGCCGACCGGTACCGCGCCTGGAGTTCTCGGCATTCCCAGACCCCCGCTGGGTGGTGCCTCTGATCGCGAGGAGAGATCCACCAATGCGGACCGGATCATCTCTCGAGGACTCGCCATTGTGGGTATCGGTGGACTCTGCCTCGTCGCTGTTGCCCTGATCGGCGTAGGGCTGCTCTGGCGACCCGGCCGCTCGGCCTGACTTCTTCCCGCGATCGGACGCAGTCAGGGACGAAAGGATGAGCCGGTCTTTTGCAGCGCCCCCTCGACGACCGGGAGAGCTCCCTTCCGCACTGCCTTCACCAACGTCGCATGGTCAGCCTCAGTCTGATCTGCATACGCTCGGGCAAACTTCGCCAGCGCTTGATCCAACTTGTCACCCACACCGGCATAACCGGCAATCATGGACGCGCCGCTCGTGCGAGCGTGGCCCTTCGCCAGTAGGTGACCCACGATGCCGGCGTAGTCGGTCAAGGCGGCCGCGTCGATGGCATCCAGCGGGATAGTGCCCTTCATATTGCGGAACTGCCGTACGTAGTACTGCAAGTCACCGATCGTCGTCCACCCCAGCAGCGGGTCGCTGACCGTCTGCAGGGCCTGCTGGTATTCCACGACCCGCTGTCCCTGATGCGCGTGCCAGGCAGACTCGCCATGCACGTAGCGCGCGAGGACAGAGCGCCGAGCCTGCTTCAGCTGCAAAAAGATCACGTCGTCGGAGCTACTGCCTTCGAGCAGTGCCACGTACGCGCGCAAGCCAACGCTGCCGACGCCGACGACCTTGTGCGCAACGTCGATCAGTGTGTAGCCGCCAACAACCCGCCGCCAATGGGGCGCGAGAGTCTGCAAGTAGTCGTCCAGCGACTGCGCGACCGCCTCATAGTCCTGGGCACTGAGCCGGGTGATCAACGGCGGCTCTTCGATGATGTGCCGCTGTCCGTCCCGCTCCGCCGTAAAGCGCGGCAGCGCACGATCACTGGTTCGTGAGCGGGCCCGCTTGGCCGAGCGTTCGATCTCCTCGCGGAGCGACTTCTCAGTTGCTGTCTCGTGGAGACGGCCAACATCGAGACGGTTGAAGCTGCGCATCAGCAGGGGCTGCTCAGCCAAGAACCGGACTTCGTCGCGGTACGCCGCGACGCAAGCCAAGACCGCCGACCGACACTGGTCCTCAGATGAGGAGTTCTCCCGGCCTGCGACCCAGATGCTGGCTACCAGACGCCGCAAGTCCCATTCCCAGCTTCCTGGATGCGCCTCATCGAAATCGTTCAGGTCGATGACCAGTTCACCTTCGGGAGAGGCGTAGAAACCGAAGTTGCCCAGGTGTGAGTCCCCGCAGACGACCGGATTAATGCCCGTGGCAGGTAGTCGTGCGACGTCATCGGCCATCACAATCGCCGTGCCGCGCAGGAACCCGTACGGCGAGCTGACCATCCGCCCCACTCGGATGGGAATCAGCCAATCCAGCCGGCCCTTGTGCGATTCCATGATCAACCCGACTGGGTCGGGACGATCCTCGGAAGCCCGCCAGATGCCCAGACTCTTACGTGGCACCTCGCGCCGCAGGGCCCGACCCATCGCATACCGCTCCGCACGCGTACTGGGACGCTTGCGAACGGAGGCGTAAACCTCGCTATCCGCTGACGCCAGAACGGTATGGCCGGACGACCGCACGGTCACGATCTCCTCCTCGGCTGAATTGCACGTCACCTTATCGGGCTCTATTTCATGTCAGCCAGTGATCGTTAGCTCCAGTTCCTTTCCGACAAAAGTTGCCAGCTCAGCAGCGACAGCCTCCACCAGCGGCTCAGAGCGTGCCCTAACACCTTCAGCGAGGGTGACTTCCATGATCACCTTCCGGCCTTTAAAGGTACGCCGCCAAAGACCAACTTTGGTTTCGGCGATGATCACGCAGCCTATGAACAGATCTTCACCGGGCTGATGCGGATGACCGTCGGGCTGCGGAAAGTTGATCATCGGATAGCTTAAGGTGATTTCGTCGTACAGCGGCAAGAGCAGCGCAACTGCTGACGGCTCCGCTGTGGGCCCATCGGGATCGAACCACAACTCCACTCCTTCGACGGTCGCACAGTCCAGCTCGTCCTTGACCGCAGCTACGGCCTCGCGGCATTGACCAATGGTGAGCGAGGACCAGCGGGCCAGATCCTGCACACTTGCCGGGCCATGACCGACGAAGAACCGACGTGCCAGCTCGGATGCATCTCCCGTCTTGGCTGCCGAACTCGGCGAACGCTCATCCAATAAGGCGTAGGTCTGCTGCGCACCGCGCATCGGCCCGCTACAGATAAGCCCTTCAAGCTCCGCATTCATCACGATGTAAGCCAAATGCACACGTTGGCTGGCCAGCCCTCGATCGGCTAAGCCTTGGGCCAGCTCGGCTCGAGTGCGGTACCGCCCGCCCTGCAGCTCCTCGACGGTGATCGCAGCGCCGCGATCAAGGGTGGCCTGATCGAGGCCCTCCTGGCGGTAGATCGTTTGATTGAGCCGCTGGACTCGGGGCGCGGTGACCTGCAAGATCCAGCGGATGTCCTCAGCCGCCACGAAGTGCCAGGTAGGTCGCAGAATGTGGGTTCTGAAGAAGTCGCCACGGTCGAACGCGACCTGCACGTCCGCTGCCTTGAGACCCGAGCTTCGCATCCCAAGTGACCACAGTGCGTGGGCATACTCCTGGGACTGCACACAAGCCAGCAACCGGACCACGTCTGCGGCGGTTGCGAAGCCAGCACCGTATAGCCCCTGCGTTGCGAGCCGGCGGCGTAGCACATCGGAGCGCGTCATCGCTGTCACGATGTCGCGACATTAGCCGACGCTGTTGGCTCTCCGAGAGAGATACCACAGCCCCTAGAAGGCCCAAATTTCGACACGCCGGGCCACTTTGCCGTTTTCCGCACCGGCGGCGTCGCGCTGTCCTAGACTCCCGAAGGCAGGTTCCACCCAGACGCGAGGATGCCCCCCTGTATGCCTCAGATCCTGATCCGGGCACACAAGAACCCGTTTAACGTTGCCGACGCCGATACCACGTATCGGCAGAACCTTATTGGCAACAACACCGGCAACCTGGTCTTTAGCCAGGCGGTCTACCGGCTGCTGTCGACAGCCAACGCGGACCTGGAGACCTCCGGATTGGCCAAGAGCCACCCGCGCGTCATCAACTCCAGGTTTGACCATGTCGTCATTCCGCTGGCCAACGCGTTCCGATACAGCTACCTGGAGACGCTGGACGCGCTCAGCACCCTCATCGAACAGCTGACCATCCCGGTCACCGTGCTAGGCGTAGGAGAGCAGGCTTCATTGAAAGGCGTCTATAAAGGCGCCGAGAGAGTCAATCCGGCCGTCACTCGATTCGTCCGGGCCGTCCTGGACCGTTCGCCATCAATCGGCGTACGCGGTGAACGAACTCGGGACTACCTGAATTCGCTTGGCTTTAGTGATGAGCACGTCAAGGTCATCGGCTGCCCATCGATGTTCATGTACGGGCCCAACCTGAAGGTGGAGCGAAAAGCGGAGTCGCTCAGCCAGGATTCCGCGATCGCCTTCAACGTGTCGCCATATGTGCCCCAGATGGGTCCGATTTCCCTGTACGCGGCGGAGCACTTCCCGAACCTGGTCTACATGGCCCAAAACATTCAAACCCTTGAGCTGATGCTGTACGGCAGCTATCCCAAGGGCAAGAAGATGACGGCCATGGCAGCCTCGGGTGCCCCGATCACACTCGACCATCCACTAATTCGATCCGACCGCGTCCGCTTCTTCCTAGACCCGAAGACCTGGTTCGATCACCTCGCCGAGTACGACTTCTCCTTCGGCACCCGAATCCACGGCAATATCGCGGCCCTGCTGGGCGGGACCCCGGCGCTACTCCTTGCCCATGACTCGCGCACGCTCGAGCTGGCGGAATACCACGAGATTCCGCATCGCACGATCACCAGCATCGAAGAGGACGCCGACGCCATCAGCCTCTACGCCGAATCAGACTGGAACCGGCTCAACAAGGCCCATCCTGATCGCTGGGACAGCTTCGCCGCATTCCTCGAGGACCATCGCCTGACCCATGTCTACGAAGAGGGTCAGGACGCCAGCGCCTTTGACGAACGGCTCGCGGCAACCGAATTCCCGCCACCGGTGCGTACCCTGATGGGCTTCTCGCCTGAAGAACTGTACGAAATGCGCCGCACCGTCACCGATCTCGGCCGTGAGCTGCACGTCGCGTACAACGACCTCAATGCTGCGGCAGGCAGACCACGCAGGCTGCATCAGCGGGCATGGAACCGGATCGACCGTGCAGTCCGCAGCCTCAGCATGATGGCGTGAGGCTGACGACCGTCGGCTTCAGGTCTTCGGCGCTCGGCATCCACAACGCCGGATCAGCGGCAAGCTGCTCGCCGGTCCGGATGTCTTTGACTTCACCGCCGACTGTGCCGCCGAACCATACGTAGGGGATGCGGCGGCGGTCGGCGTAACGGATCTGACGGCCGAACTTCTCTGCCCGGGGAGCTACCTCGGTCGGGATTCCACGGGCCCGGAGCTGCTCAGCAACCTCGATGGCGGTAGCCCGGGTCTCCTCGCTGTCGACAGCGACCAGCACCGCGGTAGGCACCGGCCGCGAGGCCCGCAACATTCCCTTGGCCAGCAACGGTGCCAACAGTCGAGTCACCCCGATGGAAAGGCCCACGCCGGGATAAGTGATCCGGCCGTCACTGGCCAGGGAGTCGTAACGCCCACCGGAAGCGATGGATCCCCAGGACTCAAACCCGACCAGCTCAGTCTCATAAACCGTGCCGGTGTAGTAGTCCAGTCCGCGCGCAATCTTGAGGTCGGCGATCAGCCGGCCGGGAACATAGCGAGCTGCAGTGGTCACGACCTCGGTCAGCAGCTCGAGCCCCTCGGTGAGCTGATCATGCTCGACCCCCAGCCGCCGCACCTGGTCAACAAATGACGCGTCGGCGGAGCGGATCTGGGCCAGCTGCACGCAGCGCCGAGCCTGGTCTTGGGTGATCTTGACCTCACTGATCAACTGCTCGATCACCCGATCGGGGCCGATCTTGTCGATCTTGTCGACCTGGCGCAACACCTCTGCGGGATCGCTGATTCCTAAGCCGAGATAGAAACCCTGGGCCAGCTTGCGGTTATTCACTCGCATCAGAACCGGCGGCATACCAAGATCAACATGCAGTCGCTCTAGGGCGGCCAACGTCACCAGCGGCAGCTCGACGTCATGATGCGCGGCGAGGGTTTCGGCGTCCACGATGTCGATGTCGGCTTGGGTGAACTCCCGATAGCGACCCTCCTGCGGACGCTCACCTCGCCAGACCTTCTGGATTTGGTAGCGCCGGAAGGGAAAAGCGAGCTGATGCGCGTTCTCCAGCACGTAGCGGGCGAACGGCACGGTGAGATCGAAGTGCAAGCCAAGATCGGCCGGTCCGTTCTCGCCATGCAGCCGCTGCACGGCGTAGACCTCCTTGTCGATCTCGCCTTGCTTGGCCAAACGATCCAGTGGCTCTACCGCCCGAGTCTCGATGGATGCGAAGCCGTGCAGTTCGAAAGTGTCTCGCAGCCGGTCCAGCACGAACTGTTCGATGATCCGAGCTTCCGGGGTGTATTCCGGAAAGCCGGACAGCGGCTTGGGGCGACTCACGCTACTCCTTGCTGTCAGTCCGAACGCGGAGCGGCCGGAGGGGACAGTTCTGCCAGATTCTGCAAGTACGGGTTGCCGACCCTTTCGCGGGCCATAGTCGTCTGCGGGCCGTGTCCCGGAAGCACGGCGACCGTGTCCGGCAACGGCAGCACCTTCGTACGCAGGCTCTTCAGCATGTCGTCCAGATTTCCGCCTGGCAAGTCAGTTCTGCCGATGGAGCCGGCGAACAAGACATCGCCAGAGAAGACCACCGATGCGATGTCAGGGTGCCCGGAGTACGGAGTCTGAAACATGGTCGAACCAGGCGTGTGCCCCGGTGCATGCGTCGCCTGAAAGGTGAGACCTGCGAGTGCTACCTCCGCGCCGTCAGTCAGCTCCCGTATGTCGTCAGGCTCGGTGAAGCTTGTCGGGCCGCCTGTGAGGCCTTCCAACAGCCGCCGTGTCTCCGGCCACGACGCCCGCAACGGGTCGGTCAGCAGCCCGCGGTCGGCTGGATGCACCCAGCAGCTTGAGGCGTACGAGCGACATAACGGAGTCACCGAAAACATGTGATCAATGTGCCCATGAGTGACCATCACGGCCACCGGCTTGAGTCGATGCTGCGAGATCAACTCAGCGACAGCGGCCACCGCATCCATGCCTGGATCGATGATCACGCATTCCTCGCCTGGTCCGGTAGCCGCCAGGTAGCAGTTGGTTTGCCACGGCCCGGCAGGAAATGAGGCTAGGAGCACACGTTCGAGACTATCGAGACAATCGGGCAGGATTGAGCTATGACCGAACGCGCTGGGCCTGAAAACATGGGCCCGGCCGCCTTCGGCCGGGTCGATAGCGATGGCACGGTCTACGTCCGCACATCGTCCGGAGAACGCGCCGTCGGCCAGGTGCCCGGGGTCCCGGCTGACGAGGCTCTGGGCTTTTTCACGCGCCGGTTCGAGGCGTTGGAGCTGGAGGTCGCGCTGCTAGAGCGGCGCATCGCCACCGGGGCGGTGTCACCGGACGATGCCGTCGCCTCGATCAACAAGCTGCGGAATGCGATTGCCGACGCCCGAGCGGTCGGTGATCTGGACGGACTGCAGGCCCGGTTGGAAGCGCTGTCTCCGCTGATCGCTGATCAACGGGCCGCCCGGCGAGCGGAACGAGCCAGGCAGCAGGAGGAGACGCGAGCCGCGAAGGAGCAGTTTGTTCTCGAGGCGGAGCGGCTGGCTGCCGGGAATGACTGGCGCGGCGGTGTGAACCGATTTCGCGCCCTGTTGGAGGAGTGGAAGGCGCTCCCCCGCCTCGACCGGGCAACCGACGACGCGCTCTGGCACCGGTTTTCGAGTGCCCGAACCACGTACACCCGGCGCCGCAAAGCCCAGTTCGCTCAGCAGAATGAGCAGCGCGAAGCGGCGCGGGTGATCAAGGAGCGACTGGTGGCTGAAGCGGAGGCGCTGGCAAACTCGACGGACTGGGGACCGACGACGGGGGTCTACCGTGATCTGATGGCGCGCTGGAAGGCGGCCGGACCGGCTCCGCGTGACGTCGACGAATTGCTGTGGAAGAGGTTTCGTGGAGCCCAAGATCGCTTTTTCATGGCCAAGCAGGCGGCACTGAGCGAGCAGGACACTGAATTTCGGGTCAATGCGCAAGCGAAGGAGAAGCTGCTGGCAGAGGCGGAGGCGCTGCTGCCGGTTCGTGATCCCCGCGCTGCTCGGGCCTCGTATCGAGACATCCTGCAGCGGTGGTCGTCAATTGGCAGGGTGCCGCGGGATGCCGTAAGGCCGCTGGAGTCTCGACTCCGTGCCGTTGACAACGCGATCAAGGCTGCTGACGAGGAGCGGTGGCGACGCAGCAATCCTGAGGCGAAGGCGCGTGCCACAGATACCGCGGCAAAGTTGGAGGCCCAGATAGCCGCACTCGAGGCGCGGGCGGCGCAGGCCGAGGCGCGTGGCGATCATCATGCAGCACAGGAGGCGGCTGACTCAGCTGCTACCTATCGCGAGTGGCTTGCGCAGGCTCAGCGGACAGCCAGTGATCTCGGAGGTTAGTCCGTGCTTGATCGCTTCGGCTCGCTGAGCAAGCTTGGCGAGCGAAGCAACAATTACTGGTGGATGCGGTACACCTCGTAGACGGCGGGCACGTTGCGTACGGCGCGTAGCACGTGGTCCAGATGGGTCGGGTCTGCGGTCTCGAATGTGAATTTCGCCCGGCAGATGCGGTCCTTGCTGGTGTTGAGGGCGGCGGACAAGATATTCACGTGCTGGTCGGACAGCGCGCGGGTGATATCAGAGAGCAGCCGGTTCCGATCAAGAGCCTCGACCTGAATGGCGACCAAGAATGAGCTCTTCGCATTCGGCGCCCACTCGACCGGAATGAGGCGCTCTGGCTCGGCCCGCAAGCTCGCGGTATTGCTGCAGTCCATGCGGTGCACCGATATGCCCGATCCCCGGGTCACGAAGCCCAAGATTTCGTCGCCGGGCACCGGCGTACAGCATTTCGCCAGCTTGACGAGCAGGTCGCTCGCGCCGATCACCCGGATACCGCAGTCGATGGCGCCACTGCTCCGGCGTCGTCGACCGGTGACGACGCGGTCTTCGCTGATCTCCTCGGCGACCGTTTCGTCCCCGCCCTCAACGGCGATCAGCCTGTTCACGACGGCTTGGGCCCCGACCGTGCTCTCGCCCACTGCGGCGTACAAGGCGGAAACGTCGGGCAGCTTGAAATATCCGGCGACAGCAGTCAGGTGCTCAAGAGTAAGCAGCCGTTGCAGCGGCAGGCCGCCCTTGCGCAGCTGGCGCGCCAGCAGCTCCTTGCCGTTTTCGATGGACTCCTCGCGGCGCTCACGCGTGAAGTAATGCCGGATCTTATTGCGCGCCCGCGGGCTACGAACGAAGGTCAGCCAGTCTCGAGTCGGTCCGGCGTTCTCGGCCTTGGAGGTGAAGATCTCCACCACGTCGCCGTTCGCTAAGACCGACTCCAGGGGAACCAGGCGGCCATTCACCCGGGCACCAATGGTCTTGTTACCGACCTCGGTGTGAATCGCGTACGCGAAATCGATCGGCGTGGAGCCTTGTGGAAGTGAGATGACGTCGCCTCGCGGGGTGAAGGCGTAAACCTCGTTGGTGTTGATCTCGAAGCGCAGCGAGTCCAAGAATTCGCCCGGATCGGCAGTCTCACGCTGCCAGTCCAGTAGCTGCCTGACCCAGATCAGCTCGCCAGCATCGTCAGCGCCCTTGACCGGCAGCAGCGCTCCGCCTTTGCCTTCCTTGTACTTCCAGTGGGCCGCGACGCCGTACTCGGCACGACGGTGCATGTCGTCGGTCCGGATCTGCAGCTCGACGGGCTTTCCTTCTGGCCCGAGAACCGTGGTGTGCAAGGACTGGTACATGTTGAACTTCGGCATCGCAATGTAGTCCTTGAACCTGCCAGGCAGCGGGTTCCAGCGGACGTGGAGCACACCGAGCGCTGCATAGCAGTCACGGCTCGACTCGACCAGGATGCGCAGGCCCACCAAGTCGTAGATCTCCTGGAAGTCACGCCCCCGAACCACCATCTTTTGGTAGATCGAGTAGTAGTGCTTCGGTCGTCCCGTCACGGTTGCTTTGATCTTGGCGGCGCGGAGGTCGGCCTGCACCTGATCGATGACTTGCGAGAGGTATTGGTCCCGGCTAGGGGCCGCCTCGGCTACCAGGCGCACGATCTCGTCGTAGACCTTGGGATACAAGGTGCCAAATGACAGGTCTTCCAGCTCCCACTTGATGGTGTTCATGCCGAGGCGATGCGCAAGTGGGGCGAAGATCTCCAGCGTCTCGGCGGCAATCCGGGATTGTTTGTCTGGCCTGAGGTAATGCAGGGTTCGCATGTTGTGCAGCCGGTCGGCGAGCTTGATCACCAAAACACGGATGTCCCGGCTCATCGCGACGACCATCTTGCGGATCGTCTCGGACTTCGCCGACTCTCCGTACTTGACCTTGTCCAGCTTGGTGCAGCCGTCGACCAGCAGCGCGATCTCTTCGCCGAACTCGTGTGTGAGTTGGCCGAGGGTGTAATCGGTGTCTTCCACCGTGTCGTGGAGCAATGCGGCGCAGAGCGTGGCCTCCGTCATGCCCAGCTCGGCGAGGATCGTTGTCACCGCCAACGGATGCGTGATGAACTCGTCCCCGCTCTTGCGCATCTGACCGGTGTGCAGGCTCTCGGCCCTGCGGTACGCGCGCTCGACGAGTCCTAAGTCGGCCTTCGGGTGGTTGGCGCGGATGATCCGGAACAGCGGATCGAGAGCGGGTGTTTGGGGCCGCCCGGAACCGAAGCGTGCGATGCGCTGACGCATCTTGACCCGCTGCTGTTCAGCGCCGGCGCTGATTCTGCCGGGGAGGCTGGGGCTCGGCTCGCTAGCGTTATCGGTCTCGGGCTCCGGCAGAATGAGGGCCCGGCGCGGCTCATGGGCGACGTGGCCTCGCGGCCCTGGCGGCTTGGCGCCGTCGATTGACGACCGAATGGCCGCCCCGTGATCGCTCACAGCGCGTTCCTCCTCAGCAGGATGCCATTCTAGACAACAGGTTGCTTGCCTCCGCAGAAGTCTGCGCCGGATGGGACCAAGACCGCTGTTTTTCTTGCTGCGAGCGTCGGCATTGAGCGAGCGGCCATGTCAAATCGTGTCGTGAGGTTGGTCATGTCGCGATCAGCTTGCTTGCGCCGCTCGGTTTCGTCGACTTGCGCTGATGGTCTCTTTCTCAACTTCCTCAGCGGCGTGACGCACGACAACGACCTGGTCGCCCCCCTCCAATGCGGCAACCGTGGGGTCGTAGAAACGACGCAACGTCTTGTTGCGGACCACTGCAATTACCCGTTCTCCCGCGACCTCACCGGGAGAGCGGCCGATCTCCTCCTTCGTGACCGGCCGTTCCGCCACTTCTAGACCCTCGTTGCTCGACAGCAAGTCCTCGATTACCGCGCCGAGGTTTGGGCTGACCGCCGACAGCCCGAGGACACGTCCGACTGCTTCAGACGACGTCACCACCGCGTTTGCACCTGACTGACGCAACAGCGAGGCATTGTCGTCCTCACGTACCGCTACCACGACGTGCGCGCTGGGGTTCAACTGGCGCACAGTAAGCATGACGAGGATGGCCGAGTCATCGCGATCGACGGTGATGAGCACTTGGCGGGCCTTCATGATTTCGGCTCGGCGCAAGATCTCCCGGCGGGTGGCATCGCCTTCGATGGCGGCGTATCCGCGTACGTTCGCATCGGTAATGGCGGAGGGTCGGCTGTCGATGACGACCACCTGGCTGGGATTGGCGCCGTTGTTCTGAAGCGTCTCGACGGCACTTTTTCCCTTGGTGCCAAAGCCCACGACAACGACGTGATTACGCATCCGTTTCCTCCAGCGTGCGTCCTTGAACATCCGACGGCCATGATGCGCCAACACCTCGAGGGTCGTCCCGACCAAGAGCACGAGGAAGGCCACTCGCAAGGGAGTGACGATGATGGCACTCAAGACCCGGGCATGCGGAGCCACCGGCGTGATATCACCATAGCCCGTCGTCGTAATGGTCACTGTCGCGTAGTAGATGGCATCGATGAGATCGACTGTGCCGTCGTAGCTGTCGCGGTAAGAATCCCGATCGATCCACACCAGCAAGACCACGAGAGATAACAGCAGCAGCGCCAGCAGCCCGCGCCGCAACAGCTGGACTGCTGGTGATGAGCTACGAGCCGGCAGGCTGACCAGCGCCTCATTGGTCCAGGACCGACTCGACCCGTCTCGGCCCGCCGGTTCGGTGAGGCTCATGTGCCTACTTCTTCCGCTGACTTCGCGGTTTGTTCTGCGGTTGGGGACGCTTTGCTGCCCCCTCGCGATGTACCCCTTCGCGATGTGCCCCCTCGCGAGGCGACCGCACGTCGGGCTTGACGGCTACCTCGACCGGACCGACCCGCTTGGCGCCGTTGCCGGTAGCAGAACTCGGCTGCTCAAGTTCTGCGTTGCTAGGTTCGACCGCCTCGGCAAGGCTTGGGCGCGTCACCTCTGGGGCGGAGCTCGGGGAAGATGCGGTAGTCGCGGCCACCCGCTCCTTCTGGGCCTCCTTGGCGCGGCGGGCGCGGACCCGCGCCGCCAACTTCCTCATGTCGGGCTCTCGCTCCTTCATTTGAGCTAGGAGCGGTGTCGCGATGAAGATCGAGGAGTACGCACCCGACACCATTCCGACGAAAAGCGCTAGTGCGAGGTCCTTTAGTGGGCCCTCACCCAAGATGACGGCTCCCGCGAACAGCAGCGCAACAACCGGCAGAACACCGATGATGGTGGTGTTGATGGACCGGACCAGGACTTGATTGACGGCGAGGTTGGCAGCCTCGGAGTACGTCCGCGCAGTACTTGAGAGAATGTCACGGACATTCTCCCGGACCTTGTCGAAGACGACCACGGTGTCATAGAGGGAGTAACCGAGGATGGTCAGCACGCCAATCAACGTCGCCGGTGTCACGGTGAAACCCACGAGGGCATAGATGCCGATGGTCAAGACCAAGTCGTGAACCAGCGCGATAAGCGCAGCGGCCGACATCTTGGCGTCTCGGAAGTAGATCCCTATGACAAGCGCGACGAGCGCAAGGAACACCCCGAGCGCGATCAGTGCTCGCTCGGTGATCTGGCCGCCCCAAGAGGCTCCTATCAGGCTGTATGCCACCTGGTCGGGGGGGATGCCGACCTCGTTGGCGATCGCGGTCCGTACCTTGGGCACTTCTTCGGTCGGGTCCAGCGTGCGGGTCTGCACCCGGACCTGGTTGTTGCCGATGGTGTTGACGGTTGCGTCGTCGAGGTTGGGGACGCCGGAGTCGCGGAGCGCGTCCTTCATCGAGTCGACGGTCTGTGCGGTGACCGTAGTGGCCGCTTTGAAGTCCGCGCCGCCTTTGAATTCGATGCCGAAGTCCAACCCTCGCACTGCTAGCGCGAGAAGCGACACCGCAATAAGGATCGCCGAAACGATGTACCAGCGACGACGGTGCCCAATGAAGTCATAGGAGACTTCGCCGGTATAAAGGCGATGACCGATTGCGCTTAGCTTCGACATCAGGCCCCTTCCTCACTCACCGCTGCTGGACGTCCAACAGTTGGCCGGCGAGAGCGTGAACCTGGCAATGCCTGTACGCCGAGGTGCGCCGGATCGAGTCCGGAGAGTTTGTGGCCGCCACCGAAGAACTTGGTTCGGGCCAGCAAGGTCATCAGCGGTTTGGTGAAGAAGAAGACCACCAGCACATCGATGAGCGTGGTCAGGCCCAGTGTGAAGGCGAAGCCCTTCACTGCTCCTACTGCCAGCACGAACAACACCAGCGCCGAGAGCATTGAGACGGTGTCTGCGATCAAGATGGTCTGCCGGGCTCGCCGCCAGCCTGTTTCCACAGCGGTACGCAAACTACGACCTTCGCGTACCTCGTCACGGATGCGCTCAAAGAAGATGACAAAGCTGTCAGCGGTAATACCGATAGCGACGATGGCCCCCGCAATCCCGGGAAGATTCAAAGCAAAACCGACGGAGCTGCCGAGCAGCACCATGCAGGCGTAGGTGATGACACCGCCGATTGCGAGCGAGGCGACGACAACGATGCCGAGGCCGCGGTAGTACAAGAAGCAGTAACCAACAACCAGCGCGAGGCCGATGATGCCGGCGATAATGCCGGCACGCAGCTGCTCGCCACCCAGGGTTGCCGAGACGTTATTCACTTCGGAGACGTCGAAGGCCAGCGGCAGCGCACCGTACTTCAGCACGTTGGCCAGCTCCGTGGCACTCTTCTGAGTGAAGTTGCCGGAGATCTCAGCGCGACCACCGGGTATGGGCTCGTTGACCGACGGGGCCGAGATCGAGACTCCGTCCAAGACAATGGCGAACCGGTTCTGTGGATCGCTCTTTTGGGAAAGCTCTCGGGTGGCTGTTTCGAACGCCGCCGCGCCTTGGGGGTTGAACTCCAGGTTCACCACCCAGTTGACATTGTTCTGCGGGATGCCCGCGACGGCACTAGCCAGCTGATTGCCCTCGATGAGAGTCGGTCCGAGCAGATATTTCTCGGTCTTCTCCTGATTGCATGCGAACAGGCCTTGGTCGGGCACCTCAGTCACCTTGGTTTCACAGGTGAATTCGGCGAACGCCGACTGGCAACCTTCGGATGGTTGCCAATCCAGCGCCTGGTCAGGCGGAGTCCCTTTGCCATCTGCTGGGACGCAGGCCTTGTCCAGTGGGACCGGCGGAGCTGTCGGCAGGGCTGGCATTGGCTTGTTGTTGGGCTTGTTGGTTGCACTCGGTTCCGGAGGCTTGGCTTCCTCGGAAGTGCCCGCAGTAGGTTCACTGCTCGGCGGGGCCGTCGCTCCTTGAGTCGGCTCGGCTGACGCGCTCGGCTGCGCCGGCGGCTGTATCTGCTCAGCCGCGTAAACCGCCCGGAAACGCAGTACGGCAGTCTGGCCGACCAGGCGTACCAGCTCGTCCTGCTGCACATTCGGCACCGTGACGACGATCTGATTGTCGCCAGATGTCGTGACTTCAGATTCGCCTACGCCGAGACTGTCCACTCGGCTTTGGATGATCGACTTGGCCAGCTGCAGGCTGTTCGGATCCACTGTCCCGGAACCCGTGGTGTTCTTGGCGGTCAAGGTAATGGTGGTGCCGCCCCGGAGGTCGAGACCGAGCTTCGGGGTCCAGGTGCCGCTGACCGCAAGCAGGGTGATCAGTCCTGCCACCAGCACGGCCAAAGCGATCAGGATGCGGCCGGGATGACCAGTCGTCGTTGCCACTCGCGTGTGTGTCCTAGGGGTTCCTTGCTATCGAGAAAGCTCAGTCGGCGGTTTGCGGCTTCGAGTTGGTCGTTGTCGGGGAGTCCGGCTCGGTTGCAGGCTCGGTGCCAGCTGCCGCTGTCGGTTCCTCCACGGGACGCTCAGCCGGGAGCTCATGCGGTTCGGCTGTAGTCGCGTCTTCGGTGACCGTCTCTTCCTCGTCCAGCTCGTCTTGCTCCTCCAGATTGTCTTCATCCTCAGCTGTGACAATCCTGCTAATCGCCTGTTTGAGCACTGTGAGCTCAGCGCCCGGCGAAATCTCCAGCACAACCTGCTTTGATCCCACCGAAATTACGGTGCCGAATACACCGCTTGCCAACATCACTCTGTTCCCCGGGCTGAGCGTGTTCATCGTCTGCTGGATTGCTTGCTGGCGCTTCCGCTGCGGCCGCAAGATCAAGAAGTAGAAGGCCAGTGCTATTAGGACGATAAAGATCAGGGTTGAGTATTGCTGCATCGCTCCGGCATCCGATTGTGGGGTGCTGCGCAGCTTGCGCAGTACCAATGAATTGTTGTGTGAACGTTGTGCTGCGGTTAAAGGCACTGACCGCCGTACTCTACCTAGTCTGCGCCGAAAACCAGCATTACTCAGGTGAAGAGATCAGGACTGGCCTCTTGACCGGGTGGCGAACTTGGAGCGGCCAAGCCCAGGTGGTGCCAGGCCGCTGGAGTTGCCACCCGGCCACGCTGGGTGCGCATGAGAAAGCCCTGCCGGACCAGGAACGGCTCGGCGACCTCTTCAACGGTTTCGCGCTCTTCGCCAACCGCAATAGCAAGCGTAGACAGTCCGACCGGTCCGCCACCGAACCTGCGGCACATGGCATCGAGTACGGAGCGGTCCAGCCGGTCCAGGCCAAGTTCGTCCACCTCGTAAAGCTCTAAGGCGTCCATAGCGACCTCACGCGTCACTCGGCCATCTGCACGGACCTGGGCGAAGTCGCGTACCCGGCGGAGCAGTCGGTTCGCGATGCGCGGAGTGCCGCGAGAGCGGCGTGCGATCTCCACAGCGCCTATCGGCTCGAGCGGGACCCCGAGCAGCTCTGCGGAGCGGTGCAGGATGTGCTCCAGGGCGGGGGCGGCGTAGAAATCGAGCTGAGCGGTGAAGCCAAAACGATCGCGCAGCGGGCCGGGTAGTAGGCCGGCCCGGGTAGTCGCCCCGACGAGTGTGAAGCGTGGGATATCGAGAGGAATGGCAGTCGCTCCTGGCCCTTTGCCCACAACGACATCAACGCGAAAATCCTCCATCGCGAGGTACAGCATTTCCTCGGCGGGGCGGGACATCCGGTGTATCTCGTCGAGGAAGAAAACCTCACCCTCCACGAGGCCCGACAAGATCGCCGCAAGGTCACCAGCATGCTGAATGGCGGGTCCGCTCGAGATACGCAGCGGGGCATTCATCTCGCTGGCAATGATCATCGCGAGGGTGGTCTTGCCGAGGCCGGGTGGGCCGGAGAGCAGGACATGGTCCGGTACCCCCCCGCGGTGCCGGGCAGCCTGGAGAACCAGGCCGAGTTGGTCGCTGACCCGCGGCTGCCCCTCGAAGTCAGCGAGGGTGGTGGGTCGGAGTACGGATTCGGCGGCACGCTCGGCAGGGTCGGCATAGGGACGCACGAGCGCGGCGAGGTCCTCATCGCTCACATGACTCACTGGCGTTTACCTCTACCGTCGGGCCAAGGTTTGCAGCGCGGCTCGCATCAGGACCGCGATGTTGATCTGTGGGTCCTGATGCGCCAGCTGCTCGACCTCATTGCAGGCAGCATCGGCGTCTTTGGCCGACCAGCCCAGGCCCTGAAGTCCCTGCATCACTTGTCCGCGCCACGCTGCGGGTGGGCCGGCCGACGGCGGGGACTCCTCGGCCGGGGCAATCGTGTTGATCTTGTCCTTCAGTTCGATGACGATGCGTTGTGCCCCCTTGCGACCGATGCCAGGCACCTTGCATAGCTGGACCAGGTTTTCGGTGGCAATGGCGCTGCGCAACTCTTCTGGAGTGAGCACTGCGAGCGCTGTCTGCGCCAACTTGGGCCCCACACCGGTCGCCGTCATAAGAAGCTCGAAGAACTCCCGCTCATCGGTGGACGCGAAGCCGTACAGCGTCAGCGAGTCCTCCCGGACAACTAGCGACGTCGCAAGGGTTGCTTGCTGACCCAGCCGAAGTCCGGCCACCGTGTTGGGCGTGCACACCGCCTGAATGCCGAAGCCGCCGACTTCGATGACTGCCGAGGTTGGACCGACCTGAGCGACCACCCCTGTTAGCTGAGCAATCACTTCCGCTCCCTCGAGGGTGGATGGGCCGATCTACCGAAGGCGCCTCGCTGGCGCCCGGCAGGATTCGCCGCAGCTTCCACCGCCGCATTGAGCCGCGCTGTGGTACTGCCACGCCATACATGACAAATGGCAAGTGCCAGGGCATCGGCTGCATCGGCAGGTTGCGGCACATCCTCAAGCTTGAGAATCCGGCTCACCATGACGCCGACCTGTTCCTTGGAGGCGCGGCCGGAACCGGTGATGGATGCCTTGACCTCGCTAGGTGTATGCAGGCTTACCGGAATTCCATGCCTGGCTGCCACCAGCATCGCCACCCCGGCGGCCTGCGCGGTGCCCATCACGGTCTGCACATTGTGTTGGGCAAACACCCGTTCAATGGCGACAGCTGTTGGCCGGTAGCGGGCAATCCAGCTGTCGATCTTCTCTTCAATGACCACCAGACGACGTGCGACATCCAGGTCGGATGACGTACGGACGACATCGACGGCAACCAGCAACGGCTGACGGCCAGGCACCCCGTCGACCACGCCCAGACCGCATCTGGTCAGGCCCGGGTCGATCCCCAGTACCCGCATGCGGTCCCCCAGCTGCCGCGTGACCG
>Ga0307289_10000021_pt1 | contig 52150 bp, 60 predicted proteins | sample ER_DNA_143_FD_194483 | JGI IMG/M metagenome (GOLD analysis project Ga0307289, IMG submission 194483) | Bulk soil microbial communities from the East River watershed near Crested Butte, Colorado, United States - ER_DNA_143 | ecosystem: Environmental > Terrestrial > Soil > Floodplain | place...
TAGCTGTGAGCATTTTTGGCCCTATAGGAAGGAGACAGGCAATGGCAGAGATCGCAAAGATCATCCGCGTGATCGGTCAGTCGCCGGAGAGCTTCGCCGAGGCGACGAAGGTGGCAGTGCGGGAAGCGGGTAAGACGGTGCGGGATATCCACGGGGCGCACGTCGTCGAGATGAGCGCGGTCGTCGAGAACGACGAGATCACGCATTTCCGCACCACCGTCGACATCGCCTTCGGGGTGGAGCGCTAGCCCTAGCTGTTCTGGACGGCAGCGGCTATCGCCGGGCGAAGCCCGGGCTTCGCCGCTGCCTGACGGCGCCAGCTAGGAGATGGTCCGGGTCGGCAATTCAGCGAAGACCACTTCGTAACTCTCGACGCTCGCCTTGATGCCGGTCATCTCCTCCCAGGCGTCGAGGTGCTGCTGCACGGCCGCGCTGCTCGCGGCCTCGGTTTCGACGTCCGTCCAAAGTGTGACGCTCACCGTGCACATGCGCTCGTCGTCGTGGAGGAGGTAGGCGCCTGAGAATCCCTCGGTCTGGAAGGCGACCGGGAGGTAGTCCTCGACGAACCAGTTGCGACCGATGTCCCAGTCGTCATCCGACACGTCCTCGTAGCGCACGAGCCGCGCGTACATGACGGGGAGCGTAAGCGCCCAGAGGCGCCGAGTCCAGCGCTCCTTCCAGTGATGCTGCCCCGCTTCTCGGTCGCGAGCGCCGAGCGCTGCCAGGACGCAGGGAGCCCTGGTAATTGCATTACCGGGGCGACCGAGGACGCAACAGCGCTCGCGTGATCGCGGGCGAGAAGCAGGCGTGCATTGCTGGATGGGGCGCTAGTTCTCCTGCTGCGTCGGGCGGATGAGGATCTCGTTCACGTCCACGTGCGGGGGCTGGGAGACCGTATAGAGGATCGCGCGCGCGATGTCGTCTGGCTCGAGCGCCCCAGCGGGCGGGCTGTCGAAGAAGGGCGTGGCGACGCTGCCCGGCTCGATAAGGGTGACTCGGACGCCAGTGCCGTTGAGCTCGAGCCGCGCCGCCTCGCCCATCGCGGTCACTGCCCATTTCGTCGCCGAGTAGAGCGAGCCCGACAGGGCGCGCCGTCCTGCGACGGATCCGGTGAGGAGAAGGTGGCCCCTGGAATCCTTGAGGGCCGGCAAGGTCGCCCTGATCGTCAGCGCGGCGCCGTAGACGTTCGTGAGCACCATCGCCTTCCAGTGCTCGGGCGTCTCCTCCAGGAAGCCTCGCGTGGCGCCGAAGCCCGCATTGGCGAGCGAGACATCGATCTGCCCGAACCGGGCGAGCGCCTCCTTCGCCATCGCCTCCTGGTCGGACCACTCGGTCACGTCGCACCTGACGGCCACGGCCCGCTCCGGTCCGCCGAGCTCTCCGGCAAGTGCTTCGAGCCGATCGATGCTCCGCGCGGCGAGGACGAGGCGATAGCCCGCTTCGGCAGCCTGCCGCGCGGTCGCCTCGCCGATACCGCTCGACGCACCGGTGATGAGGAAGACCGGGTCGCCCATACGGCGCCCCACCCTAGTCGCTCAGAACGCCTTGTGTTTCACACGCGGGCCGGGTTTCTCCCCTCAGTCCCCGCTGCTCAAGGGTGAGGACTTTGTGCGCGAGCAACACAAGGCCCACTTCGTGACGGTGGTCAGTCCGAACGCGATACGAGGGCGCGCGCGAACTCGCCCGCGTCGAACGGCTGCAGGTCGTCGAGGCTCTCGCCCACGCCGACGAGCTTGACCGGCAACCCGAGCTCGTGCGCGATCGCGACGGCGATGCCGCCCTTCGCGCTCCCATCGAGCTTGGTGAGAGCGACCCCGGAGACCTGCACGGCCTCGCCGAAGAGGCGTGCCTGCTGGAGCCCGTTCTGCCCGGTGGTCGCGTCGACGACGAGGAGCGTCTCGTGCGGCGCGCCCTCGAGCCGCTGGGCGATCACACGGCGGATCTTCGCCAGCTCCTCCATCAGGTTCGTCTGCGTGTGCAGGCGCCCGGCCGTGTCGACGATGACGACGTCACGACCCCGCGCCTGCGCCGCCTCGATCGCGTCGAAGGCGACCGCCGCGGGGTCGGCGCCGCGAGTGGCCCCGACGAAGTCGGCCCCCGCGCGGTCGGCCCAGATCTCGAGCTGCTCGTCGGCCGCGGCGCGGAAGGTGTCCGCTGCCGCGACGACGACGGAATGCCGGTGATCCCGGAGCCGCGAGGCGAGCTTGCCGATCGTGGTCGTCTTCCCGGTCCCGTTTACGCCGACGACGAGGATGACCGCAGGCTCCGCGCTGAGTGAGAGCCGCCCGCCTCCGTCGGCGGCCATCATCTCCTCGACGAGCTCCTGCAGGCCTTGGACGAGCTCGCCCTCGCTCGCCGGCTCGCGCGCCTCGAGCTGCTGGACGAGCTCGACGGTCGCGGGCACGCCGACATCCGCGCGGATCAGCGCCTCCTCGACCCGCTCCCACGACTCGGCGTCGGCCGGGTTGAAGAAGAGCTCCTGCGTGAGCGCCTTGCGGCTTCCGGCGAGCCCGTCGCGCAGACGGCCGAACCACCCTCGCCGGCCCTCCGCTTCGTCTTCCCCTTCGGGCTCCTCGTCGTCGCCGAGGAACTCGGCCCAGCTCGTCACGCCGACAGCGCGTGCAGAGCCTCTTCGGCTCCGGCCAGCCGCTTCGACACGATCTGGGAGACTCCGTCCGCGCCCATTGTCACGCCGTAGAGGATATCGGCGGCCTCCATCGTCCTCTTCTGGTGGGTGACGACGATGAACTGCGCCCGCTCCGAGAATTGCCTGAGCAGCTCGACGAAGCGCCCGATGTTCGTGTCGTCGAGAGCGGCCTCGACCTCGTCGAGGAGGTAGAAGGGGCACGGCCGCGCGAGGAAGAGCGCGAAGAGGAACGAGATAGCCCCGAGCGCCTTCTCGCCGCCGGAGAGGAGTGAGAGCCGCGTGACGCGCTTACCGGCCGGCTGGAGCTCGACCTCGATCCCGGCCTCCTCGCCGTCCTCGTCGCCCTCGCGGCGCACGAGCCGTCCGTGGCCGCCCGGGAAGAGCGTGCCCGCGACCTCGGCGAAATGACGCTCGACCGCCGCGTACGTTTCCTCGAAGAGGCGGTCGACGGTCTCCGACAGGTCGTCACGGAGCTTGGCCAGCTCCTCGAGTGAGCGCTCGAGATCCTCCCGCTGGGTCGCCAGCTCCTCGAGGCGCTCCTTCTCGCGTGCATGCTCCTCGGCCGCGAGCGGGTTGACCTGGCCGAGCGCCTCGCGGCGCCGCTCCAGACGCTCGATCTGCGCGCGGAGGTCGTCGACTTCCTCGTCGCTCAGAGCCTCTGCTCCCTCGCCTTCGGGAAGGCGGGTGAGGACGTCCTCGCGTTCCCGCGCAAGGCCCGCCGCCTCCACCGCGATCGCGGAAAGCCGTTCGCCGGCTTCCCCAGCGGCGCGCCGGAGCTCCGACTCGCGGGCGCCGAGCGCTCGCAACTCCTCGCCGAGCTCGCCGGAGCGGCTGCCGCCCGCGTCCACGCGGGCCCGCAGCGGAGGCTCGAAGCGAAGCGCGCTCTGGGCGGCGGCGTCGAGCACTGAAGCCATCTCGTCGGTCCGCTCGGCGAGCAGGAGGAGAAACGACGAGTCCCCCCGTGGCTCCGGCTTCGCCTTCGCCTCAGTGCCGGAGGAGAACCAAAGCCGGTCGCCCGCCAGGACGGCCACGGCATCCAGCCCGGCTCCCTGGGCCAGCTCGAGGCGCCCGCCTGCCTCGGAGGCGTCGCCGAGCTCGGCGCGCTCCCACCCAGGGGCCGCCGCGAGCGTCTTCTCAAAGGTCGAAGCGGGTGGCGGCGCGGCGGGACGAGCCGCGTCGGCGCGCAGGGCGCGGGCGGTCTCCTCGGCGCGCTCGCGCCTGAGCTCGATTCGCTCGACTCCGCTGCGGAGGCGATAGAGGCCGGCAGTCGCCTCCTCGTGGCGCCCGGCCGCCTCCGCGAGCTCCTCTTCCGCGCGGTGGCGCTCCTCGAGCAGGCCGTTCAGCGTCCGGTCGCGCCGCTTGCGCTCGAGCTCCGCCCCAGTCTTGCGTTCCTCGACCTCGGCCAGGCGGTTCTCGATCCGCTCCAGCTCGGCCGAGGCGATTCGCGCTCGCAGCCCCTCGAGCTCGTGCCCAAGCTTCTCGGCCCGCTCCGCGGCGGATGCCTGCAGCGCGAGCGGGCGCAGGCGCTTCCGCACCTCGTCCTCGAGGTCGCGCGCCCGCTCGGCCTGCACCTGGACGCGAGCTAGCTTGAGCTCGGCGCGGTGGCGGCGGCGCTTGAACTTGCCGAGACCGGCGGCCTCTTCGACCAGCGCTCGGCGCTCTGCCGGCTTCGAGGAGAGGATCTGCTCGACGCGGCCCTGGCCGATGATGGAGTGCATCTCCCCGCCGAGGCCGATGTCGGCGAGAAGCTCGACAACGTCGGTGCGGCGCACGTGCGCGCGGTTGACGAGGTACTCGCCCTCGCCCCCACGGTGCAGCCGCCTGGCAATCGAGAGCTCGGAGAAGTCGAGCGGGCCGTCACCCTCCTCGTTGTCGAAGAGGAGCTCGACCTCGCAGAACGCTGCGGGATCGCGCCCGCTCCCTCCCGCGAAGAGGACGTCGTCAGGCTTCTCCGCCCGGAGCTCGCTCGGGCTCAGGCTGCCCGCGGCCCAGACGATCGCATCGCTGACGTTCGACTTGCCGGACCCGTTCGGGCCCACGACGACGGCGACGCCCGGCTCGAGGCGCACCTCGACCGGGTCCGGAAACGACTTGAAGCCGCGCAGCTTGATCGCACGCAGGTGCAACGCCCGCAGTCTGACTATCCCGACGGACGAAGGTACGCGGTTCTGATTCAAGTCCGCCGTCCCTCCTATAGTCGGGGCGTGACAGACGTCGAGCACGAGAAACGCGTCGCCGCCGAGGCGGCCGCACTCCTCGTTGAGGACGGCATGACCGTCGGGCTCGGCACCGGCTCGACCGTCGCCCGCCTCCTCCCGGCGCTCGCCGCGCGCGGCCTCACGCTTCGCTGCATCGCGACATCCCCGCGGACGGAGGAGGAAGCAGGCGCCCTCGGCCTGTACCTCGAGCCGTTCGCGGGCATCGCCCGGCTGGACATCGCGATCGACGGCGCCGACCAGATCGCGCCGGACGGCTGGATCGTGAAGGGCGGCGGCGCGGCGCACACGCGGGAGAAGGTCGTCGCGGCCTCAGCCGACCGTTTCGTCGTCATCGCCTCCTCCGACAAGCTCGTCGAGGCGATCGCGCCGCCGATTCCGCTCGAGCTCCTTCCCTACGGGCTCGACGCGACGCTCGCGCGGCTCGGGGAGGTCGAGCTTCGCGACGTGCCGCGAAGCCCCGACGGCGGCGTCATCGCCGACTACCTCGGGCCTGTCGGCGACCCGCGCGCCCGCGCCGAGGCCCTGTCGGCGACTCCGGGAGTCGTGGAGCACGGGCTCTTTCCTCCCGAGCTCGTGTCCGAGGTGCTCGTCGGGCGGGGCGACGAGGTCGAGCGCCTCAGTTTCTAGCCGGCCGAGAGCTTCTCGAGGGCCTGACGCGCGGCGGCCTGCTCGGCCGCCTTTTTCGACGCGCCGGTGCCGACACCGACCTGCTCCTCGTCGATCACGGCGGCGCAAGTGAACCTGCGGTCGTGCGGGGGGCCTTCGACCTCGAGCACCGAATAGGAAACCGTCTTGCCGCGCCGCGCGAGCTCCTCCTGGAGCTCCGTCTTGAAGTCGACGTGGCCCTGTAGCGCGTACTCGATCCGGTCGGCGAAGGCCGAGACGATCGGGGCGCGGATCGGCTCGAAGCCGTGCTCCAGGTAGAGCGCGCCGAGACAGGCCTCGACAAGCGCGGCGAGCACGTTGCGGTTGACGGCTAGCCGGCGGAGCTCTTCCGGATCCCCTTCGTTGCCGCCCTGCTCGAGGAGCCGCTTCCCGAGCTCGAGGCGCTTGCCGACGACCGCGCAGCTCTGCCTCGAGACGACGTGCGCCCGAAGCTTCGCCAGCCTCCCCTCCTGCGAGTCGGGAAAGCGGTCGTAGAGGTCCTGCGCGATCGCGAGACCGAGCACGCTGTCGCCGAGGAACTCGAGGCGTTCGTAGGAATCAGCCCGGTCGGCCGCCCAGGAAGCGTGCGTGAAGGCGTTCCGCAGGCGCTCCGCCGGCAGGGAGTCGATCAGTTCGAGAAGGGCGGCGTCGGGGCTTCCCGTCCCGCCCTCGTTACTGGTGGGACGAGATGTAGTCGACAGCCTGTCCGACGGTGGTGATCTGCTGGGCGTCCTCGTCCGAGATCTTGATTCCGAACTGGTCCTCGAGCTCCATGATCAGCTCGACGAGATCGAGCGAGTCCGCATCGAGATCCTCCTGGAACGAAGCCTCTTCGGTGATCTCGTTGGCGTCGGCACCGAGTTGCTCGACCAGCACCTCTTTCACTCTTTCGGCGACCTCTTCGCGCGAAGCTGCCATCTCGTTCTCGTACCTGCCTTTCGTTCAGTGGCCCGGCGGGACGGCGGATGGTACCACGCTACCCCGGTGCCGCCGCAACCTTTTCGGCCAAGCGGGCGCCGACGCGTTCGGCCACGTTTGCGGCCGCGCCCTGGGCCCCGAGCGTGATCGCATTCGCGATCGCCGTCCTCGAGCTGTTGCCGTGCGCGATCACCGAGAGGCCGCGAAGTCCCAGCAGGTAGGCGCCCCCGTAGGTGTCGGGGTCGAGCCGTCGCCGCAGGCCGCGGGCAGCCGGCCTGATCAGGAGCCCGCCGAGCTTCCCGCGCGCGGTCGCCTCGACCTCGCCCCGAAACTCGTCGAGGAGCGTTTTGATCGTCCCTTCCATCAGCTTCAGAGCCATGTTTCCGGTGAAACCGTCGCAGACGACGACATCGGCAGCGTGCGCGAGGAGATCCCGGCTCTCGACGTTGCCGGCGAAGCGCAGGCCACTCTCTTCGAGAAGCGGATGGGTCTCGCGGACGAGCCTGTTTCCCTTCTCCGGCTCCTCGCCGATCGAAAGCAGCGCCACGGTGGGGTCTGCGATCGCAAGGACCTCTTGCGCGAAGACCGCGCCCATGTGGCCGAACTGGACGAGGTGCTCGGGCCGCGCATCGGCGTTCGCCCCTGCGTCGATCAGGACGGAGGTTCCCCCGATCGACGGCAGCGGGACCGCGATGGCCGGGCGGTGCACGTCGGGCAGCCTTCTGATCTCGAGGAGCCCCGCCGCGAGCATCGCGCCCGTGTTCCCGGCCGAGACGACCGCTCCGGCATCCCCTTCTCCCACGGCCCGGCACGCCGCGAACATGGAGCTTCCTCGCTTCTCGCGGGCCGCATCGGACGGCTTTTCGTCCATCTCGACGACGTCGTCCGCGTGCACGATCTCGAGCCCGGGCGCGAGCGGCTCGAGGAGCTCGCGGCGGCCGAAGAGAACGGGCTCAGCGCGATCGGACGCGGCCACCAGGGCGCCCGCGACGATCTCCTCCGGGGCTCGATCGCCGCCCATCGCGTCGACGGCGACCCGGATCCTGGTCATCGGCTAGGGGGCCGGAGTCTCGAGCGGCTCGACTTCACGCCCGCGGTAGGTGCCGCAGGTCGGGCAGACGTGATGCGGCCGCTTCGGCCGATGGCACTGCTGGCACTCGACCACGACGGGCGTCGAGAGCTTGTGGGTCGCGCGCCGCTTGTCGCGGCGCGACTTGGAGGTTTTTCGCTTGGGGACTGCCATGACCGCCGGCCAGTATAGCCAGAGCTAAAGCCGATCCTTGAGTTCAGCGAGCTTCGCCCAGCGGTCGTCGCCGCCCTGGTCCTCGTGCTCGTGCGGCTCCCGGTTCAGGTCGCGGCCGCAGACCGGGCAAAGACCGGCGCAGTCGGCGCGGCAGAGGATCTTGTCCGGAAGGGCGAGCGCGACCGCGTCGCGAGCCCAGGCGGAGAGATCGAGGCGGTCGTCGACGAGGTACGGGGTCGTCAGCTCGTCGTCCCCATCCGGGCTCGACGCCTGGTACTGGCGATCGTTGATGGAGACGTCGAGGCCCGCGTCCGAGAGGCAGCGCACACATGGGCCGACGAGGCGCACGTCGAACTCGAGCTCGAGCATGAGGCCCGAGGACAGGCGCGTGAGCGTGAGAGCAGCCTCTGGCGCCTCCGGGATGGGGACGTAGCGCTGGCCGCCGAGCTCGAGCGGCTCGAGCTCGACCTCCTTGACGTCCCGGAACTGCTCGCCGGACTGGAGCCGGACCGTGCGGATGTTGAACACCGTCATCAGGCCCAGCGTAGCGAAGGAAGTAGCGGGCTCTAGACGGCCTGCTGCTCGTCCGTGATGCCGGCCACCACGGACTCCTGCGACCGCTCGTGGAGCCGCTCGCGGCCACGCCGCACCGCGCCGAGGAACTTGTCCAGGTTGACCTCGAGCGTCGAGAGGATCGAGTCGGCCCAGTCCTCCATCTCGAGGCGCGTCTCGCGCGCCTGGCGGCGGGCGTCCTCGACGATCTCCTGGGCCTGGCGCTCGGCGAGCTTGACGATCTCGGTCTGCGAGGCCTCGCGGACGGCCTGCTCACGGGCCTCGCCGAGGATCCGATCGCTCTCCCGCTTGGCCTCTGCAAGCATCTCCTGGCGCTCCTTGACGATCCAGCGTGCCTGCTTGATCTCCTCCGGAATCGTCGCGCGCATCTGGTCGAGGATGTCGTAGATCTCCTCGCGGTCGATGCGCACCTGGTCGGTGAGCGGGACGGCCTTCGCGTTGTGAACAAGGTCGTCGAGCTTGTCGATGAGAACGAGTACGTCCATGTTGTCGCCTGAGTTTACTCTTGCGGCGAGACGGGCGCGCCACCCTTCGGCCGCGGGAACATCTCGCGAAACCGCTTGGCAACAGGCTCCGGCACGAGATCGTGGACGTCGCCGCCGAAAGAGGCGACCTCCTTGACTCCGCTCGAGGAGAGAAAGCTGTACTGCGGGCTCGACATCAGGTACATCGTCTCGACCTCTGGAGCGAGGTTCCGGTTCAGGTGGTGCATCTGGAACTCCCACTCGAAGTCGGAGATCGCCCGGAGGCCCTTCACCATCGTTCTCGCGCCCCACGCGCGCGCGAACTCCACCACGAGCTCGGCGAAGACCTCGACCTCGATGTTGTCGTGGCCGGCGAGCGCGTCACGGAGGAACTGCACGCGCTCCTCGACCGAAAACATCGCCTTCTTGTGCTGCGGATCGCGCACGACGCCGACAACGACGCGCTCGAAGATCCCGGCCGCGCGGGTGATGATGTCGAGGTGGCCGTTGGTGACCGGGTCGTAGCTTCCCGGGCAGATGGCGGTGACGGGGGCCGACTCGCTCATTTGCTCCCCTCGAAGAGGCTCACGCGGGTCGACCCGTAGCGGCGGCTCGTCCTGAGCGGCAGGGGCAGCTCGGGCTCCTCCTTGCCCTCGGACTCCACGACGACGAGGCCGTCGGGCGCGACCACGGCGGGCAGATGAGCGGCAAGCATGGGCAGAAACCTCGTGAGCATGCGGTATGGAGGGTCGACCAGCACGAGATCGTAGCGCCTGCCCGCCGCCGCATCGCGCGCCAGGCTCCGGACGGCATCCTCGCGGTGCACCCGGGCGCCTTCGAGCCCGAGCTTCTCGACGTTGCGAACGATGGTGTCGGCGGCCGCGCGGTCGGACTCGACGAAGGTCGCGCTGACCGCGCCGCGCGAGAGCGCCTCGAGCCCGAGCGCCCCCGAGCCGGCGAAGAGATCGAGGACGTCGGCTCCGTCCACCGGCCCGATGAGGTTGAAGACGGCCTCGCGAACCCGATCGCCCGTCGGCCTCACCTCGAGGCCCTTGGGCGCGAAGATCCGGGCCCCCTTACGCGAACCCGCGATGATCCTCAAGACGCTCGGCCTTCTCGAGGAGCGGGGCCACGGCCTCGCCGTCCTCCTCGGCCAGGAGCTCGGCCCACTCGCGTGCGCGCACGATGAGATGACGGTCGCGCCCGAGCCGGACGAACTTCAGGTCGGTGAGGCCCGACTGGCGCGTGCCGAGGAGCTGTCCCTCGCCGCGAAGCTCGAGATCGACCTCGGCCAGGGCGAAGCCGTCATTCGTGTCGACGAGGGCCTGCAACCGCCGCTGCGCTTCCTCCGTCAGATCGTCCTTCGGGCGCGAGACGAGCAAGCAGTAAGACTGCTCGGCTCCTCGCCCCACGCGGCCGCGCAACTGGTGCAGCTGGGCCAGTCCGAAGCGGTCGGCCTCCTGGACGATCATGATCGTGGCGTTGGGGACGTCGACGCCGACCTCGATCACCGTGGTCGCGACGAGGACGTCGAGCTCGCCGCGCTTGAACTCGTCCATGAGCGCGCGCCGCTCGGCCGGGCGGAGCCGGCCGTGCAACGCGCCGACCCGGTAGTCGGCGAGCTCCTTCCGGCCAAGCCGCTCGGCCTCCTGCTCAGCGGCGCGCGCCTCGATGGTCTCGGACTCCGAGACGAGCGGGCAGACAACGTAAGCCTGGCGGCCGTCGTCGAGGTGGCGGCAGAGGCGCGTGTAGGCCTCGGCGCTCCGCTCGTGCGAGACCCAGCTCGTGATCACCGGCTTCCGCCCGCGCGGGGGCTGCGCGATCTCGGTCACGTCGAGGTCGCCGTAGACGGTCTGGGCGAGCGTGCGCGGAATCGGCGTCGCCGTCATGTGCAGGACGTGGGCGGAGCGGCCCTCGGCCAGAGCGCGGCGCTGCTCGACTCCGAAGCGGTGCTGCTCGTCGATGACCGCGACGGCAAGATCGTCGAGCGCGACGCCGTCCTGGATGAGCGCGTGCGTCCCGACGAGGATCTGCGCCCCTTCGAGCTCGTGCTTGACCGACCCCGTCTGCAGCGAGACGCGCACGCCGAGCCCGGCGCAGATCGGCTCCAGGGTGAGGAAATGCTGCTCGGCGAGGGTCTCGGTGGGCGCCATGAGGGCGCCCTGGTGGCCGCGTTCCACAGCGCGAAGGAGAGCGTAGAGGGCGACGACGGTCTTCCCCGAGCCCACGTCGCCCTGGAGGAGCCGCTGCATCGGCCGCTCGCCGCGCAGGTCGGAGTCGATCTGGACGATCGCGTCCTCCTGCTCGGGCGTGAGCGTGAACGGGAGCGCGCGCCGGTAGCGATCGAGCAGCTCGCCCGGCTCGCCGAGCGGCGTTGCCGTCGTCTCCTCGGCGAGAGCCTGGCGCCGGCGCAGGAAGCCGAGCTGGAGGAGCAGGAGCTCTTCGAGCCCGAGCCGCTCGCGCGCGATCTCGGCGTCTTCGGCGGTGGCGGGGCGATGCGCCGCCGCGAGCGCGTCCGCGCGGAGGGGCAGGCGCTCGCGGGCTCGCAGATCGGCGGGCAGCGGGTCAGGAAGCCGGCGGGCGAGCGGGAGCGCCGACTCGACGAGGGAGCGGATGCGATAGGAGGGCAGGAGCTCCGTGGCGGGATACTCCGGGACGAGCCCGAGCGTGTGCACCCCGCCTCCGCCGAGCTCGTGACGGGTCACCTTGAAGCTGTTGAGATCGCGCGTGCCGTGGAGTAGGAGCTCGGTGCCGGGCGCGAGCTTGGCCAGATGGGCCTGGTTGAACCAGACGACCTTCTCCTCCACTCCCGCCCCGTCCACGACGACGCCCTCGACGACCTTGAGGTTCCGTCTTCGCGTCGGCCGCACGCGGATGCGCTCGAGCTTGCAGCGGACCGTCGCCTCCTGGCCGACCGGAAGGTCGGCAAAGCTCGCGGCCTCGTCCCAGTCGAGATACGCGCGCGGAATGTGCTCGACCAGGTCGCCGAGCGTCTCGATCCCGAGGGCGGACAGGCGCTCGGCTATCTTCGGGCCGACCCCGGGGAGCGACTGCACCGGCCGCGCCTCTGGGCTCTGTCTCCGCGGTCTCGGCGCGCCTTGGTCCATGCCAGCAAAGCCGGCCAGCGCGGGGCGCGAACTCACGAAGAGGGCCAGGACCCGACGAGCATACGCCCGGGACCGGACGTCAGCGGTCGCTCGCCGGCATGGTCACTCCGACGCCTCGAAACCTGATCTCGTCCGTCCGTGGGTAGTAGACGACGTCGTTCGGCACGCGTGTTCCGTACGCAAGGTAGGCCAGGCCCGTGTCACCGGCCTGGAAGGAGTGCGCGACGCGTGTCCCGGCTGGGCGCGAGACCACGCTGCCGGGACGGACGTCGGCGCTGCCGTCCCCGAGCGTGACTGTCCCGGACCCGCCCAGGACGACGAAGAGCTCCTCCTCGGCCGCGTGGCAGTGCGGCGGATAGGCCTCGGCCCCCGGAGGGATCGTCATGTGGCTTAGTCCGGTCTCGCGAGAGCCGACGACGTCGCCGAGGTTGAGGTCGACAGCGCCCGTCTCGAGCTCGTAGCGGAGCCCCTCCGTGACGTTGGCGATGCGCTCGGGGCGGGGCGAGATCTCCCCCACTTCGGGCTCCCCCACCGCGGCCTCGCGCTCCCAGGGATGCGGCCCTCCGACGTCCACCCAACCGGGCCACATCCAGGCGACTCCGGCCCGCGGGAGGACGGTGTTCCCGTGCGGCTTGCGCTGGCCGTAGGCGAGCACGTCCAGCCCGTCGGGACCCGCCCGCAGCGTGTGCGCCTGTTCCTCCGGCAGATGGACGAGGACGTCGCCCTCGCCGACCTCGTAGGCCTCGCCGTCCTGCCACGACAGGCCCGAGCCGGAGAGGACGAAGAAGATCTCCTCCTCCGCGCCCTCGGCGTGCGCAGGGGTCGACCACTTGCCGGGATCGATCCGGATCCGCTTCAGCCCCACCTCGACGCTTCCGGCTGCGTCACCGAGGTCGTACCAGTCGCCCGCGAGGTGCCCCTCCTCGCGCCGGCGCGGCTCGATGTCGTCCCAGTGAACGAGGTGTTTCACTGTGCGTCGTAATACCAGAAGAGGCCGAGCGTCCCCGGGCCGCCATGCGTACCGATCACGGGCCCGAGCGTCGTGACGATGTCGAGGGACGCTTCGGGACGGGCGGCGCGCACCCTGCGGATGAGCTCTTCGCAGTCCTCGGCCGCCTCGGCGTGCCCGGCTCCCACGTGCAGGGACAGGTCGTCCTGGCCCTCGGTCGAGTCACGGAAGATCTGCTCCAGCTCGCCGAGCGCCTTCGCGCGGCCGCGCACCCGCTTGAGCGGCGCGACTTCGCCGTCCTCCAAAGCGAGGATGGGCTTGACAGAAAGGAGCTGCCCGGCGAGGCCGGCCGCCTTGCCGACCCGGCCTCCGCGGACGAGGTATTCGAGCGTGTCCACGGTGAAGAGAAGGCCGCGCTCCTGGTGGAAGCGCTCGACGAGTGCGTCGATCTCGGCGTCGTCGGTGCCGCGGTCGAGCCGCCTCTGGATCGCGTCGGCCAGGATGACGGTGCCTCCGGACGTGACGCGCGAGTCGATGACGCGCAGCTTGTCCCCGAATTCCTGCGCGGCCAGCTCGGCGCTGGCGAAGGTCCCCGAGAGCTTCGCGCTGAGGACGACGCAGAGGATCCGTTCGTACGCGGCGAGCTCCTCGAAGGCCGCGGCGAAGTCGGCAGGCGAGGGCTGCGAGCTCTTTGGCGGCGTGTCGCTCTCGCGGAGGCGCCGGTAGAACTCGGCGCTCGAGATGTCCACGTACTCGCGCAGCTGCTCGTCGCCGAAGCGCACGTAGAGCGGCACGACGCGCCAGCTCGGACGGCCGTGGCCCTCGGGCAGGTCGGCCGTCGAGTCCAGGACGATCGCGGTGGACTCAGCCGATAGGCGCACCGGGCTCCGCAGCCTCGCGAATGGCCCCGACGATCTCGTCAACCCCGCGATCCTTCGTCAGGCAGCTGACGGCGCCCGCCTCGTAGAGGGCATGGATCTCCTCGTGCTCGGCGGCGGCCGTGAGAACCACGACCTTTGTCGCCGGAAGCGCCGCCCTCAGCGCCTTCGTCGTCTCGACGCCGTCGAGGCCCGGGAGGCGATAGTCGAGGAGCACGACATCGGGCTTCAGACCCGGGCAGACGTCCAGAGCGGTCTCGCCGTCAGGGACGGCGGCGACGACGCGCACGTCGGGCGTGACGCCGAGCATGAGCTCGAGCGCCTCCCGGAAGATGTCGTTGTCCTCGACGAGGACGACCTCGATCGGCTGGCCCGCCATTGCAAGAACTCCTTTCAGAATGAGGCCTCGTCGCCGGGGCGCGCTGGGGGTGCGAGGCAAGGACGCAGGGAGCGCCCGTATCGAATTCAGATACGGGCGCGACCGAGGACGCTGCATTGCGCCGTTCAGCGTGTTCAGGCGGCTCAGGTCTTCATTTTGAATGGGGTTCTAAGTATCGGATTATTCGACCGCGAAAAGAAGGGGGTAGTGAGGTTGGCCGCCCTCGTGCACTTCGACCTCGAGGCCCGGGTGGTCGGCGCGGATCGAGTCGACGACCGCTTCCGACCCATCCGCGCCGTCTCCGACGAACACGGTGAGGACGTCGGCTCCATCCCCGACGAGACTCGCGACGACCTCGGAGGCGACGGGCGCGAGCTCGTCGCCCGCCGTGACGGGCTCGCCGTCCACGAGGCCGAGGAACTGCCCCTCGCCGATGTCGAGCTCGCCGACCTTCGCCGAGCGCGAGGCCAGCGCCACCGAGCCTGCGCGAACGGCGACTGCGGCTTCCTCCATCGCCTTGGCGTTCTCGTCGAGGGAGCGGCCCGCGTCGAAAGCGACAAGCGCGCCGAGCCCTGCCTGCATGCTCCGGGTCGGGACGACCCGCACGTCCTTCGCGCTCTGCGCCGCCGCCTGCTCGGCCGCAAGGACGACGTTCTTCGAGTTCGGCAGCAGCACGACGCCGGTCTCGGGCAGAGACTCGACGGCCGCGAGAAGGTCGGCGGTCGACGGGTTCATCGTCTCGCCGCCCTCGACTGAACGGGCGCCGAGGCTCTCGAAGAGGCGCCTGTTCCCCTCCCCCAGGGCAACGGCGACGGCCCCGGTGACCCCGATCTCGCGCTCCAGACGCTCGGTCCGGTCGGCGGTTTGGACGTGCATGTTCTTGATGTCCACTTCTTCGAGCTCGCCGCGTGCGGTGGCCAGGGCAAGCGCGCTTCCCGGATCGTCTGTGTGGACATGCACCTTGACGGCGCCCGCCCCGCCCACGACGAGGAGCGAATCGCCCAGCTTCCCGAGCTCGCGCTCGAGCTCGTCTGGGTCGACCCCGTCACCCTCGACGAAGAACGACGTGCAGTAGCGGTAACGGGAGAGCTCCTGGTGGACGGCTTCGAGCGGGATCCCCGTCGTCACGACCGCGAGCTCGGGAAGCGGCTCCCCGCGGACGTAGGCGGCGACGCCGCGCAGGATCTCGAGCACCCCTGCCCCTCCGGCGTCGACGACGCCGGCCTGCTTGAGGACGTCGAGCTGCTCCTGCGTGGCGGCGAGCGCCCGCTCACCGTGCGCGACGAGATCGGCGAGCGCCTCCTCGACCGGCGGAGTCGACGCGGCGAGCTCTTCGCCCCGCTCGGCGAGCGCCCGCGCCACCGTGAGCATCGTGCCCTCCTGCGGATTCCGGACGGCCTCGTAGCCGGCGTCGCTCGCCCCGCGGAGCGCACGTGCAAGGACCTCTGCGTCGATCCGCTCAACGTCTCCGAGCGCCTCGACTGCGCCCCGGACGAGCTGCGAGAGGATGACGCCGGAGTTCCCGCGCGCGCCCATGAGTACGGCGCGCACGATGTCGGCGTCTGGATCGCGCTCGAGCGCGGACACCGCCGCGCGGACGGTCTCGGTCATGTTCGTTCCCGTGTCCCCGTCCGGGACCGGGTACACGTTCAGGTCGTCGATCCGGGCTCTGCTCGCTTCGAGCGCCGCCAGCGCAGCGCGTGCGAGGGCTAAAGGGCCTTCTGGACCTTGCCCGCCTTGAGACACCGAGTGCAGACGTAGGTCCGGCGCGGAACCCCGTTCACGAGAATGCGGACGCGCTGGAGGTTCGGGTTGAACCGCCGCTTCGTGGCCACCATCGAGTGGCTCCTGTTGTGTCCGAACGCGGGAGCTTTCCCGCAAACTGCGCATACCTTCGACATCTCAGCGCGGAATTATAGCTAGGCGCTCTGGGCAGCCCGCAGGCGCGTGAGCAGGTCAGCCATCTCGAGCGCCGACAGCGCGGCCTCGGAGCCCTTGTTCCCCTGGGGGCCGCCCGCACGCTCCTCCGCCTGCCTGCGGCTGTCGCAGGTGAGGACGCCGAAGGCGACCGGCACGCCCGTCTCGAGCCCGGCGAGCTGAAGGCCGCTCGCGGCCTCGCCGGCGACGTACTCGAAGTGCGGCGTGTCGCCCCGGATGACGCATCCGAGCGCGACGATGCAGGCATAGCGGCGGGTCTTCGCGAGAGCCATCGCGCCGAGCGGGAGCTCGAAGGCCCCGGGCACCGGCATGACGTCGATCCGCTCCCTCGGCACCCCCGCCTCGGTGAGCGTGGTGAGCGCTCCTTCGAGGAGGCGCGTCGTGATGTCGCCGTTGAAGCGGCTGACGACGACACCGATCGCGCGGCTGGCGCCGTTGGCCGATCCCGTCACGAGACCCACACCCTCGGGAATGCGCAGTTCGCCGCGCGCGTGCTCCACGTCAACCATCCGACTCCTCGAAGCGCAGGCCCTGGTGGTGGAGCTGGTGGCCGAGCTTTTCGCGCTTGGTCTCGAGATAACGCCGGTTCTCGGCGTTCGGCGAGACTTCGATCGGGACCTGCTCGACAACGGTGAGGCCGAAGCCCTCGATGCCGGTCATCTTCTTGGGGTTGTTCGTGAGGATGCGGATGGTCGTGAGGCCGAGGTCGGCCAGGATCTGGCTTCCGATCCCGTACTCGCGCATGTCGGCCGCGAAGCCGAGCTCGAGGTTGGCTTCGACGGTGTCGAGCCCGGCCTCCTGCAATTCGTAGGCCTTCAGCTTGTTGAGGAGGCCGATGCCCCTGCCCTCCTGCGCCATGTAGAGGAGCACGCCGCGCTCCTCGTCTGCGATGCGCTCGAGCGCGAGCTCGAGCTGCTCACCGCAGTCGCAGCGGAGCGAGTGGAAGACGTCGCCGGTCAGGCACTCCGAGTGCACGCGGACGAGGACGTCCTCCTCGCCGTCCACCTCGCCCTTGACGAGGGCGACGTGGTGCTTCCCGGTCAGCGTCTCGCGGAAGGCGACGGCGGTGAAGTCCCCGTAGGCCGTCGGCAGGCGCACCGAAGTCATCCGCTCGACGAGCTTCTCGGTCTGCCTCCGGTACTCGATCAGGTCCTCGACCGTGACCATCTTGATCCCGTGCTGCCGGCAGTAGGGGATCAGGTCGGCGACGCGGGCCATCGTCCCGTCCTCGCGCATGATCTCGCAGACGACGCCGGCCGGGTTCAGCCCGGCGAGCCGCGCGAGATCGACTGCCGCCTCCGTCTGGCCGGCCCGCTGGAGGACGCCGCCGCGCCGCGCGCGGAGCGGGAAGACGTGGCCCGGCTGCACGAGGTCGTTGGGCCCCTTGCTCGGGTCGATCGCAACCTGGATCGTCCGCGCGCGGTCGGGGGCGGAGATTCCCGTCGTCACCCCTTCGCGCGCCTCGATGGAGATGGTGAAGGCGGTGCCGAATGGCGTCTCGTTCCGGTCGGTCATCTGGCGCAGTCCGAGCTCTTCGCAACGTTCCTCTGTCAGGCAGAGGCAGACGAGCCCGCGGCCGTGTGTGGCCATGAAGTTGATCGCTTCCGGAGTCGCGAACTGGGCCGCGATCGTGAGATCGCCCTCGTTCTCGCGGTCGGCCGCGTCGACGACCACGACGAACTTGCCCTCGCGGATGTCCTCGAGGGCGTCCTCGATGGATGCGAACGGCGTCGTCTCGACCTTCACGGACAAATCGTAACGCTCAGCTAGCCGCCCTGGGCGGCACGTAAGCCGGGCGAAGCCCGGCCTCGGCGTGCCTGACGGCGCTCACTGCAGGAGACTGCGCTCGCGAGTCCTCGCCGTACCTCATGTACTGCCTCGGCCCCGCTCGCTTGACTCCCTTGTGAGCGCCGCCCCAGAGCGCCTAGGATCGACGGGCTCCCACATGACCTCCGCGACCTCGATCCTGATGTCGTCCCGCCGCGCCTCGCCGGCCAGCACGCACACCGCGTCGTTGAGCCGGGCATAACGCGCCGAGCCCGTGTTGTGGACGATCGTCCCGGTCACTTCGCGCCCGTAGTCGCTCTTGCGGGCGAGCCCGCGCAGGTGGAAGGCGAGGAGTGCCCCGTCGTCGGTCTCGATGACGCCGTGGAAGTCGGGTAGGTAGACATCGTCGCTCCGCAGGCGGGCATGGTTGAGCCCGCGAAAGCGTCCGTTGACCTGTCCCCGCACACGCCCCTCCGCGAGGAAGAGACCGAGCGTGTCCGGCCCGCGCGAGAGGTAGTGCTCGGGATAGGAGAAGCGAACCGTGTAGAGGGGTGCGAGCCTCACCCGGTCGCAAGCCTCTCCACGTACTTCGCGACGACGTCGACCTCGAGGTTGACCTCGTCGCCAGGGGAGACGCCTCCGAGCGTCGTCATCTCACGGGTGTGCGGGATCAGCGCGACGGCGAACGACTCCTCGCCGAGCGAGGCGATCGTGAGACTGACGCCCTCGATCGCGATCGATCCCTTCTCGACGCAGTAGCGGAGCACGTCCGCAGGAGCGGCGACCTCGATTCCCTCGTCGCTCACCTCGACGACGCGCCCGATGCCGTCGACGTGCCCCTGGACGATGTGGCCGCCGAGCGACTCGCCGGCCCGCAGGGCAGGCTCCACGTTCACGCCCACCCCTGCCTCGAGCCGACCGAGAGTGGAGCGCCGGAGCGTCTCGGGGACGGCGTCGAAGGCCACCGTCCCGTCGACGACCTCCACGGCGGTCAGACACACACCGGCGAGCGCGATCGAGTCGCCGACGGCGGCGGCTCCCGCGGTCTCGGGCGCGCGGACGACCAGGCGAACGGCGTCGCCGCCCTCCTCGACCGCCTCGATGCGGCCGACCTCGCGCACGATCCCGGTGAACACGGACCGAATGCTAGGGGTCGTGGATGTATCCGGTCAGGAGGACGTCGTGGCCGACCTCCTCGGCGGCCATCCAGCGGACGGCGAGCGGCGCGTCGAGCTCCCCCACCCACCGCGCGCCGGAGCCGGCGATCGACGGCGCGACGAAGAGGAGGAGCTTGTCCACGAGCCCGGCGCGCAGGAAGGACGTGGCGAGCGTGGGCCCACCCTCGAGAAGGAGCGACTGGACGCCCTCTGCCGCGAGCCGCTGGAGCTCCCCGTCGAGCGGCCCCGGGACGAGCTCGAGCTCGGACCCGTCCGGAAGCGGCCCGGCCCCGAAGGCGAGGCGCCTCGGCTGCCGATCGGCCTGGACTAAGCGGGCATCGAGGCTCGGCGAATCCGTCCTGACCGTCCCCATGCCGACGGCTACGGCATTCGAAGCCGCCCGCAGCTCGTGCACGCGGCGCCGGCTCTCTTCGCCGGTGACCCAGCGCGAGCCAGGCAGGGTCACCCGCCCGTCCAGGGTCACGGCCGCCTTGTACGTGACGAAGGGGCGCCCTTGGGAGATCCAGGTGCGCCAGGCCTCGTTCTGGCGGCGGGCGCGGGCGGCGAGGTCGCCCTCGAGCTCCTCCACCTCCAGGCCCGCCTCGCGCAGGCGGGCGAGCCCCTGCCCATCCGTCTCCGGGTTGGGATCGGCCGTGCCGACGACGACGCGGGAGATACCCGTCGCGAGGATCGCGTCCGCGCAGGGAGGCGTGCGCCCGTGGTGCGCGCACGGCTCGAGGGTCACATACAGCGTCGCACCGCGGGCACGCTCGCGGGCCGCCTCGAGCGCGACCACCTCGGCGTGCGGGCCACCGGCGCGCTCGTGCCAGCCCTCGCCGACGACCTCGTCGCCGGCTACGACGACCGCGCCGACGACCGGGTTCGGAGAGGTCGTGCCACGGCCGCGCTCGGCCAGCTCGAGTGCGCGCTCAAAGTGCTTCGGCAAAGACTTTCACGAGCCGGCGGTAGGCCCGCGGATAGTCCTCCGTCCCGAAGATCGAGTGCCCCGCGACCGCCAGCTGGGCGCCGGCCTGCCGCACCTGCGGGAGGTTCTCCTCGGTGATCCCGCCGTCAACCTGGACGAACAGGTTCGGGTGCAGCTGCTGTCGGAGCGCCGCGATGCGCCCGAGGCTCTCCGGGATGAACGTCTGCCCCGAGTAGCCGGGATGGATGCTCATGCAGAGGACGAGGTCTGCCCCGATCGAGGCCCCGACCGCGTCCTCCACGCTCGTCTCGGGATTGAACGCGACGCCCACGCCGAGGTCGAGGTCGCGCGCGAGCTTGATCGCCTTCCAGGGCTCCTCGCACGCTTCGACGTGGAACGTGACGCTGTCGCCGCCCGCCTTCTTGACCATCTCGAAGTGGTGCTCCGGGTTCGTCACCATCAGGTGGCAGTCGATGACGCCGTTGAACTTGTGGATCAGCGGCGCGATTGACTGGAGCACGACCGGCCCGATGGTGATCGGCTCGACGAAGTGGCCGTCTCCGATGTCGAAGTGAAAAGTGCGCGCCCCCGCGCCGAGCAGATGGTCGATCTGCTCGCCCAGCCGGAGAAAGTCCGCCGCGTACAGCGACGGCTCGATCTCGATCGTCCGCACCCAGTCTTTCCAGGCCACGCCTGGATCCTACGGGCGCCGCAGGCGGGCGACGAAGAAGCCTGACGTGCCGTGCACATGCGGCAGCGTGAGGAGGAACTCCGGCCGGCGCGGGTGGCGGAACTCGGGGAACTCCGCGCCCAGGTCGTCGGGGGCGAGGCCGAGGGCGTCGACGACCTCCTCGTTCTCCGCCCGGAGAATCGTGCAAACCGAGTAAGTGATCGACCCGCCGGGTCGCGTCCGCTCGGCTGCGGCGCGGAGCAGGTCCAGCTGCAGCTGGGGAAGGGGGCGCGCCCGCCAGCGCAGGTCCGGACGCGAGTTGAGGACGCCGAGGCCCGAGCACGGCGCATCCACCAGCACGCGGTCGAAATCCGTCAGCTCGGCGGCCAGCTCGAGTGCGTCCGCGTTGACGACCCGCAGCGGGGCGCCGAGGCGCGCGGCGTTCTCCTCCAGCTCCCGCGCGCGTCCCGGATGCTTCTCCACTGCGACGACCTCCGCGCCCGCCGCGACGAGCTGCGTCGCCTTCCCGCCTGGGGCCGCGCAGAGGTCGAGCACCTTCTCCCCTGAGCGAGCGCCGACCGCGGCGCCGGCCAGCTGCGACCCGCGGCTCTGCGGCCAGGGCGCGAGGAGGCCGCCCGTCGGCTCGCGGACCGCGCGCTCCGGAGGCCCGTTCTGGGCGCGCATGAGAGCAAGGGCCTCGTCGGCGCCGAGCTCGCTCCACCAGACCTCGGCCACCCAGTCGGGATAGGAGTGCTTGAGCGCCGCAGCGGCGGGCGTTTCTTCGGTCAGCCCCGCGAGCAGCGAGCCGATGCCCTCGCCGAGCCTGCGCATGACGGCGTTCGTGAACGGCACGGCGCGCTCGAGGCCGGCCGAACGGACGAGCTCCACACTCTCGTTCGCGGCCGCGTGCGGCGGCACCGATTCGAGAAAGCCGAGCTGATAGGCGCCGAGGCGGAGCGCGGTGCGCACGGGTGCGTCGAGCTTGCGGACGGCCCGCCGGCCGAGCATCTCGATCGCGTGGTCGAGCGTGCGGACGCGCTGCACGGTGCCGTAGGCGACCTGCATCGCGAACGCGCGGTCGCGCTCATCGAGACCCTCCGCCAGAGAGCGAAACGCCCGGTCGGCGTATGCGTCCTCCTCGAAGACCCGGCGGACGACGTCGTATGCGACCGACCGAGCGGGAACCGCTTTCAGGATGAGGCCTCGTTGCCGGGGCTTGCTGGAATAACTAGCGCCGTCCGCGTAGGTACTCCTCCGCGGTCATTCGCTTGCCGCCTTCGCGCTGCACCTCGAGCAGCTCGAGCCCGTCGGCGACGAGAAGGGAGTCCTCGCGGGCGGGCCGCGCCTTCCAGACGAGCAGACGGCGGCCGTCCACGAGCCCGCGTGCGCCGATGTGAGGCGAAAGCGCTCGGATCTGGTTCAAGAGCTCCTCCGCGGGCCGAGTCCAGTCGAGCTCGCGGTCGGCGGCGGTGAGCTTGTCGGCATACGTCGCTCCGTCCGGCTGCGGGACGAAGGTCGGCTCGGCGAAGACCTCCCCGAGCAGGTCGATGGCCAGCGCGGCGGCGCGCTCGACGACCACGGCCGTGTCGTCCTGAGGGCCGATGGGAAAGCGACGCTGGGCGGCGATCGGGCCCGCGTCGAGGTCTGGCGTGGTCTTGTGGATCGTCACGCCGGTCTCGCGGTCGCCGGCCATGATCGCGCGCTCGACGGGCGCCGCTCCTCGCCAGCGCGGCAGAAGCGAGGGGTGGACATTGAGCCAGAGGCGGTCGCTCAGGAGCTTCTCGGGGATGAGGACGCCGTAGCCGGCCACGACGACAACCCGCGCCTCGCCAGGGAACGTGGTGAGCTTCTCCGGCTGCTCGACAGGGATCTCGAGGCCTTTGGCGACTTCCTTCGCCGGCGGGGCGGCCTTCTTCCGCCCTCGCCCCTGGGGCTTGTCCGGGCGCGTGAGGAGGAACTCGATGTCGTAGCCCCGGCTGGCGATTCCTTCGAGCACCGCCGCTCCAAACGGGGCGGTGGCCGCAACGGCGATCATCATGGCTATCCCGCTGGGCCGAGAACGGGCTGGGGCCGCAGCTTGGCCAGCGCTTCCCGCCGGTGCTCGGGAGACGTGCGGTCGATGATGAGGATGCCGTCGAGGTGGTCGAGCTCGTGCTGGATGACGCGGGCCTCCAAGCCTTCCGCCTCGATCCGGACGTCCGCGCCCTCCGGAGACTTCCCCTCGACGACGATGGACAACGGCCGCTCGACCTCGACGATGACCGAGGCCGCGCCGAGCGACAGGCAGCCCTCGTCATCCGCGATCCGCTCCTCCGAGGTCTCGAGGACGCGAGGATTGACCAACGCGACGAAGGGCTCCTCCTCCCCGGCCTGGTACACGAGCACCCGCCGGAGGATCCCGAGCTGAGGCGCCGCGAGACCGACCCCGCGCGCCTCGGACATGAGCCCTTTCATGCGCTCGACGAGGCCCGTGACGGATTCGTCGAGCTCGTCGACCTCGTTCGCCTTCATCCGCAGCACCGGATCGGGGTACTGGCGCACCTGCGCAAGCGCCAGCCGACGCCGAGCTTCACGCTCGGCGTCGAGCTCTTCGCTTCGTACTTGGCCCTCGACTTCGCCCATTTCCGGGCAATTCTAACGAGGGCGAACCGTTGTTCTATATGCGGTCTGTCGCGGTTTGTCTCGGTCCAACCATCCGCGACCAGAGCGCAACCAGGACGATTGCCACGATGATCGCGAGGATAAAGCCGAGAATGCCTCCGCCGACCAGCCAGCCGACGAGAAGCGCAGACGCGATGCCGATTGCGATCGTCATGAGGACCCCCATCGGGTCGGTGCCCGGATGGAACAAGCGCCCGAGCGCGCCGACGATGAGCCCCACAACGATCAATCCGATGATTTCTCCTATTCCCATGTGTCGGTGATTCCCGGTCCGGACGGGCCAAAAACTAGGCAAGTCCCTGCGGATCGACGTCGACGGACGCCGTCAGGCCGTCCCGGCGCATCGCCGGCGCGGCGGCCGCCAGGAGACGCGCGGCCCTCGAAGCGATGGGCCGCGGGTTCGAGGCCTTGACGAGCAGCTGCGCCCGGCTCCGGCTTCGCAGGCGGAGCAGTGGCGCTGGCCCGAGCAGGTCGCCGTCACAGCCTTCGAGCCCCGCCCGCAGCTCCGTGAGGACGGCCGTGGGGCCCTCCACGCCGGGCCCCGAGACCACGATGCGGACGAGGTGTCGGAAGGGCGGATAGCCGAGCTCGCGCCGCCGGTCGAGCTCCTCGACGAGGAACTCGTCCACCGCATGCCGCGCCGCGAGGGCGATCGACCGTGCGTCTGGCTGGTAGGTCTGGACGAGTACGCGCCCCGGGGCATCCCGCCCGCTCCGGCCAGCGAGCTGCGTGACGAGCTGGAAGGTGCGCTCCTCGGCACGAAAGTCCGGGAGGGCCATCCCCGTGTCGGCATCCACGACCGCAGCCAGTGCGACGCCTTCGAAGTGGTGGCCCTTGGCCACCATCTGCGTGCCGAGAAGAACCGCGCGGTCCGCCGTCGAGAACGCCGCCAGCCGGTCGGCCAACTCGACCGGGTTGGACGCGACGTCTGCATCGAGCCTGAAGAGCTCGAGGCTGGGAAGCCGCTCGGCGAGCTCCTGCTCAAGCCGTTCGGTGCCCGCTCCGAGGCGCGCCAGCTCGGCCGCTCCGCACGCGGGGCAGAGCGTCGGGCTCGCCTCGCGGCGCCCGCAGTGGTGGCAGTGCAGCGCTCCGTCTCCGTGGAGCGTGAGCGCGACGTCGCAGCTCGGGCAGCGGAGCGTGACCCCGCAGGCGCGGCAATGGAGAGCGGGCGCGATTCCGCGCCTGTTCAGTAGGAGGATCGCCTTTCCGCCGCGATCCGAGATCGCCCCGAGCTCTTCCAGGAGCGGGGCCGAGAGCGGATACCCCGCCTCGCGGCGGAGGTCGACGACCTTCACGTGTGGTAGCGGCCGGTCCAGCCGCCCGCCGAGCTCGAGCCGCTCGAGCCGTTCCCAGCTCTCCGGGCGCGGCGTCGCGCTTCCGAACACGGCGACCGCGCCCTCGAGCGACGCGCGCTTCGCGGCCACCGTGCGGGCGTCGTAGCGCGGGTCGGATTCCTGCTTGTAGGAGGCGTCCTGCTCCTCGTCGACGCAGATGAGCCCCAGGTTCGGCACCGGCGCGAAGATCGCCGAGCGCGCGCCGACGACGACCGCTGCCTCCCCGGAGGCGATCCGCTCCCGCTCGTCGCGGCGCTCCGCGTCCGTCATGGCCGAATGAAGCACGGCGACGCGGCCCGGGAACCTGGCCTGGAAACGGCCGAGCGCCTGCGGTGTGAGCGCGATCTCGGGCACGAGGACGATCGCGCCGAGACCCCGGTCGAGGGCCTCGGCGCAGGCGCGGAGGTACACCTCGGTCTTCCCGCTCCCGGTCGCCCCGTAGAGGAGGAACGAGCCGCCGTGGCCGAGCGCGCCGACGATCTCGCCGACTGCCGCCTCCTGCTCCGCCGTGAGCGACTTTGGCGGAGCCTCGGCGGGCAAAGACTTCGGCGCGTCGCGGCGCTGTGCGCCCTTGCGCTTGGCCGGCGCGTGCGGAGCGACCAGGGCGAGGGCACGAGCCGGCGTCGACCCGTAGTAATCGGCCATCCAAAGGGCGAGGTCGACGAGCGTGGGCGAAACGGACCCGAGCACCCGCTCGACGGCGACCGGCTCGACCTCGGGCGGAGCCTCGTCCTCAAGCCGGACGACGACGCCGCGGCGGCGAGCCCGCCCGAACGAGACCGAGACGACCGACCCCTTCTCGACCCCGTCGGCGAGATAGGTGAACGGCCGCGCGAGCGCGCGCGCGGTCACGAGCGGGTAGACCGAGGCGAAGCGGGACACCGCTAGGATTGTCCCTGAGATGGCGGCGGGACACTCGGTCGACGACTATCTGGAGACGATCTATTTCCTGGCTTTCCCCATTGGGGAATACCGGCCGGACACCAAGGGCTCGCCGACTCTCGCCGTCCGCGTCGCCGACATGCTCGGCGTCTCTCGCGCCTCGGCCGGCGAGATGCTGAAGCGCCTCGAAGCCGAAGGCCTCGTCGAGCGCGGCGAGCACAAGGAGGCGATCCTCACGGTCCAGGGGCGCGCCCAGGCCGAGCGAGTCGTCCGCCGGCACCGGATCATCGAGCGGCTTTTGACGGACTTCATGGGCTACACGCCCGCCGAGGCGCACGAGCAGGCCGACCTCCTCGGAAACACCTTCACGGACGAGATGGTCGAGCGCATCGAGACGCAGCTGGGGAAGCCCGATCGCTGCCCGCACGGGTGGCCCGTGGACACCGACTTCGAGCAGGCGGAGAACCGCGAGCTGCAGCCGCTCTCAGACCTCGAGCCCGGCTCGGAGGCGGAGATCGTCCGCCTCGCCGAGCACGACGGCGAGCTCCTGCATTGGTACTACGACGAAGGGCTCGTTCCCGGCACGCGCATCGAGCTGCGCCAGGCCGAAGGCGGCGAGTTCACGCTCGAGGTGGACGGCGGCGAGCACCCTCTGGGCGCACGAGAGGCCGCGGGCCTCTTCGTCCGCGCCCGCTGAGGCGACAGACCCAAATCCCACGAGACTAGGCGGTCTGGGGCGTCGGCAGGCGGTTGCGAAGCCGGGCTTCGCCCGGCGATAGCCACCGCCGACCAGACCGGCTAGCTCGTCTCGTCCGTGTAAACGATCTCGACGCTCGTGAAGCCGAGCGCGCGGAGGAGGCTCGTCAGCATCGTGCGCGTGTTCTCGCGTGCCCTGGCGATCAGCCCGGAGCCTTGCTGCGCGGCCGCGTTGATCTTCTGCGCCGCGAGGATGTTGAGCGCCTGCTGGTCGTGGTCGTTGGAGGAGAAGAGGTTGCCGATCTTGTTCAGCGCGCCCTCGTCCTGGTCGTAGATGTAGCTCCGCGTCGGATCGATGCGCGCGGCCGAAAGCTGCGGCCGCGGCAGCATGATCGTCGCGCCGCGCCGGTCCCCGGTGACGTCGATGGCATCACCGTCCACGTTCGAGAAGTCGACCGTCGCGTCCACGGTCCCGTAGGCGACGTAGAGCGTGCGCGAGCCGAGGATCGCGTCCGGGAGGCCCGAGTCGTTGTGAAGGTCGACGATCTGCTGGAAGTTGCCCGTGGCGGCGTGGTAGGAGCGCAAGTCCTGTAGCGATCGGAGGACGGCAGGGCCGCTACGGTCGATCGTCTGCTGGCGGAAGGGGTTGTGGAAGTCCGGCAGCACGCCGCGCACCCAGTTGACCCCGAAAAGGAGGGCAACGATGACGAGCCCGAGCGCGATCAGGCCCCATGGCACCTCGCGCCTCGGCGGAGGAGGCGGCGGCTGGTACTGCGGCGGTTGAGGCGGCGGCGCAGTGCGCCGCCGTTCCGGCGTCAAGACCCCCATTGCGCCTCGATGGTACCCGTTATGGCGCGGCCGGAACCTCGGCAGCCAACCCGGCGGCTGCCCGGAGGGCGTCGGCGCGGTCGGTGCGCTCCCACGTGAAGTCGTGCTCCTCGCGGCCGAAGTGGCCGTAGGCAGCGGTGCCGGCGTAGATCGGGCGCCAGAGGTCGAGGTCGCGCAGGATCGCGCCCGGACGGAGGTCGAACTCCCCTCCCACGATCTCCGCGATCCGGGCGAGCGGGATCCGCTCCGTGCCGAAGCAGTCGACCTCGATGGAGACCGGGTGCGCGACTCCGATCGCGTAGGAAACCTGGAGCTCGCAGCGGTCGGCGATGCCCGCCGCGACGACGTTCTTCGCCACGTAGCGTGCGGCATAGGCGGCCGAGCGGTCGACCTTTGTCGGGTCCTTGCCCGAGAACGCGCCGCCGCCGTGGCGCGCAGCGCCTCCGTAGGTGTCGACGATGATCTTCCTCCCGGTGAGCCCGGTATCGCCCATCGGGCCGCCGACGACGAACTTGCCCGTCGGGTTGACGAGCACGAAGTCCCGCTCGTCGAAGCGCCGCTCGTCGTAGAGGTCGCGCGGGAGGATCGGATGGAGGACGTGCTCGATCAGGTCCGGCTTGACGAGCGCCTCCATGTCGAGCCCGTCCCGGTGCTGCGTCGAGACGAGGACGCGGACGACCTCGACGGGGCGCTGGTGCCCGTGCTCGTCGATCTCGTAGCGGATGGTCACCTGCGTCTTTCCGTCCGGTCGCAGGTACGGGAGGATCTGCGCCTTGCGCACCTCTGAGAGCCGCTTGGCGATCTTGTGCGCGAGCATGATCGGGAGCGGCATGAGCTCGTCCGTTTCGATGGTCGCGTAGCCGAACATCATCCCCTGGTCGCCGGCTCCGAGCCTGTCGAGCGGATCGTCGTCCCCGTGTTGCATCTCATAGGACGTCTCGACGCCGAGGGCGATGTCCGGGGACTGCTCGTCGAGCGCGACCATGACCCCGCAGGTGTCCGCGTCGAAGCCGTACTTGGCCCGGTCGTACCCGATGCCCTTGATGGTCTCGCGGACGAGCCGCGGGATGTCCACGTAGGTCTCCGTCGTGATCTCGCCCGCGACGACGACGAGCCCCGTCGTCACGAGGGTCTCGCACGCGACGCGCCCGTTGGCGTCGTCGCGGAGAACCGCGTCGAGGATCGTGTCCGAGACCTGGTCGGCGACCTTGTCCGGATGACCCTCGGTCACCGACTCGGACGTGAAAAGAGAGCTTCGTGCCATTCCCGGAGGCTACTGAATCGAGAGCTCGCCGACGAATTTCGCCACGTCGCCGTCACCCTCCCCGTAGAGGATGAGCGAGTCGAGCGGCTCGAGGTTCGCCTGCACCCAGTTCGGGATGTTCTTGCCACCGGCCCCGGCGAGCCCGAGGACGGCCGGCACCGCCTTGGCGAGATCGACGTAGAGGAAGCCCGTCGTGTCGGCCGGCATGCCGGCGGCTTCCGTCGCGTCCTTGAAGGCCTCGTCGTCGGCAAGGCGGTCCTCGGTTCCCTGCAGGTCGGTGATCCCCTGGCGCGAGGTAGTCACGACGAGATGGCCGTCGAAGGCCGCGTAGTAGATCGAGAAGAGCTGGTTGACGAAGAGCTCCTTCGCGTGCACGCCGCCGACGTCGACCGAGGTAACGCGCGCGCCCGAGTAGTACTCGGCCAGCTCCGAGGAGAGCTTGTCGAGGATCGCGAGGGCGCCCTGCTCGTCGTCCACGTGCGTGACGATCGTCACCTCGGGGATCGGAAAGCCCGGCCGCACGTAGAGAGCGGACTCCTCCGTGAAGAGCGGGAAGACGTCCTCGTCGAGGGAGACGCCGAGCTGGGCCTCGGCGCGGCCGAGATCCCGCTCGAGACCGGGCGCCGCCTCGGCGAGCATGTCTCGCAGCGCCCCGAGCTGGCGCTCGAGGTCGTTCGCGCCCGCATAGAGGAAGACACCACCCGGGACCTCGCTGGGTAGGTCGGCGTGGAACTCGTCCGAGAAGAAGTCGCCGGAGGCAGGGCTCGCCGCGCCCTCCACGCGCACTGCGCCGTCCTGAGGCGCGAGCGAGAGCGCCAGTGAGGGCGCGTCCGAGCCGAGCGCGCCCGCCAGAGGTGTCGAGCCGAGTGCTGAGGGCGCGACGTAGACGTGCACGAGAGCGTCGGCGGCCACTTCGCCGCTCACCTTCGTGTACGCATCGACGCCGTCGAGCGTCCCCGCCTTCTGGAGGCGCTCGAACTCGTCCAGGATTGCTTCCGTGTCCGAGAAAGCCGTCCAGCCGTCGACCTCGCGCGAGACGAGCGGCGGGTCGGCCTTCGCGAGGAGCGCGTCGAGCTTGGCCTTGTCCTTCGGCTGCGTCAGCCCGACGAAGACGGCGTGGCCCGAGAGCTCGAAGCCCACGAGGTCGGTCTCAGGCCCGAGCGCGGGCTTGACGTCCTGCTCGAAGTCGACGCCCTTGCCCCCGAGCTGCTGCATGAGCCAGCCGCCGGCGCGGTCGCCGTCGGGAAACTTGGCGAGGAGCGCCTGTCCGGCTTCCCAGTTGGAGGAGTCGAAGCTCGTGTCGACGCTGACGAAGAACATGCTCGCGGCCGGAGCGACCGCTGCTCCCGCCGCACCGGAGCTCGATTTCTCCCCGCAACCTGCCGCCGGAGCGGCGAGCGCCGCGACGGCGAGAATGAGAGCGAGCCTATTCATCGGTGGGCCTTCGACCCATCAACCCTGACACTAGTTCGTTCAGGCTCGCGCCGCCGAGAACATCGCACACAGCCTCGGTTATCGGCAGCTCGACCCCGTTTCTGTGCGCGAGCTCGCGGAGCACAGGCGCGGTGGTGAGGCCTTCGACGACCTGGTCGATCTCCTTTACCGCCTGCTCGGGGGTACGTCCTCGGGCGATCAGCTCCCCGGCGCGCCTGTTCCGCCCGTGACGACTCCAGCAGGTGACCATGAGGTCGCCCATGCCCGCCATCCCCGAGAACGTCTCCCCACGCGCGCCACATGCCTCGCCAAGCCGCGCCATCTCCGCGAGGCCGCGGGTGATCAGCGCGGCCTTGGCGTTGTCGCCCGCCTCGAGCCCGTCGACCGCACCGGCCGCGAGCGCGATCACGTTCTTCGACGCCGCGCAGAGCTCGACTCCGACGAGGTCGGTGTTCACGTAGACGCGAAATCGGACCGAGTGGATCTCGTGCTGGAGCTCGTTGGCGAGCGCCTCGTTCTCGCTCGCGAGCACCGCGGCGGCGGGTAGCCCTTGCACGATCTCCTCGGCGTGGTTCGGGCCGGAAAGGACGACCGATTCACGCCCCGAGACGACCTGCGAAAGGCGCTTCCCGGTCCCGGGATCGAGCCCCTTGGTGAGGATGAGAACCGGCGCCGCGCCGGGCAGCGAGGCTGTGACTTCGCGGAAGACCCGGCTCGGGACCGCGACGCAGACGAGCTCGGTTGCCGCGACGCCCTCGTTCGTGGCGCCATCCCGTCCGGCCAGGGTCACATCGTGGCCGCGCTCGCGCATGAGCCCGGCGAACGCCGTCCCCCAGGAGCCGGCCCCGACGACTGCGACCTTCATGAGCGCCTCACGAAGTCGATGATCACGGGCGCCCCTTCCAGCCCGAAATGCTCACGGAGGCGGTTCTCGACCCAGTAGCCGTAGTCACGGGTGAGCAAGCCCGGATCATTGACGAAGAAGCGAAAGCGTGGCGGGCGCGTGGAAACCTGTGTCCCGTAGAGGAGGTTGAGCCGCCGGTTCCCCTTCGCCGGGCCCGGGCGCTGCTCGCGGAGCTCCTCGAGGAAGCGGTTCAGCTCCCCGGTGCCGATCCGGCTCGTGTGCTTCTCGTAGAGCGCCTCGATGCGGTCGAGGAGCCGCTGCACACCGCGCTTCGTCTGCGCCGAGACGGCCACGATCGGAGGCCGCTGCCGCAGGCGGCCGCCGAGGCGCTCGCGCACATCCTCGATCCCGACCTCCGCGATGTCCCACTTCGACAGGACGACGAGCGTCGAGCAGCCCGCCGTGCGCGCGACGTCTGCGACGGCGAGATCCTGATCCACCACCCCCTCGCTCGAGTCGACGAGGACGAGCGCGACGTCGGCCCGCTCCGCGGCGCGGATCGCCCGGAGCTCCGAGTAGTACTCGATGCCCTGCCGCTGCCGCCGCTTGCGCCGCATGCCGGCGGTGTCGACGAGGACGAACGTCTTCCCGTCCCGCTCCAGCACGGTGTCAACGGTGTCCCGCGTCGTGCCGGGCTCGCCGGAGACGATGACCCGCTCCTGGCCGACGAGCGCGTTCAGGAGGCTCGACTTGCCGACGTTCGGCCGGCCGAGGATCGCCACGCGGATCGCGTCCTCCCCCGCCTCGGCGGGCCCTTCCCCGGGCAATGCCGCCACGATCGAATCGAGGAGGTCGCCGGTGCCGTAGCCGTGCATCGCCGAGATCGCGACCGGATCTCCCAGCCCGAGCCGGTGGAACTCGAGCGCCGCGGCCTCGCCCTGCGGGTCGTCGACCTTGTTCGCGACGATGACGATCGGCTTGTGCGCGCGCCGCAGGATGGCCGCGATCTCCTCGTCGCCCGGAGTGATGCCGGCCCGCGCATCCGTGACGAAGAGGATGAGGTCGGCTTCCTCGACAGCGCGGCGGGCCTGCTCGGCCACGTCGCGGGTGAGCGGTGACGGATCTGCGACGTCGACGCCACCCGTGTCCACGAGGACGAAGCGCTTGCCGGCCCACTCGCAGACGACCTCCTTGCGGTCCCGCGTCACCCCGGGGGTCTCGAACACGACCGCCTCGCGCGTCGCCGACAGGCGGTTGACCAGCGTCGACTTGCCCACGTTCGGAAAGCCGACGACGGCAACCGTCCCCAGCAGGGGCGCGCTCATCCCGCTTTCGACGGGATGGCCGCCCGGCGCGGCGGAGTCGCGTTCGGCCTGCCGAGCTCGTGCATCTCGACAAGGAAGCGCCAGAGCCGGAGGATCTCCTCCTGGATCTCGGCGGTTGCCAGCTTGTAGCCCTTCCCGTTGCGCGGCAGCTCGTCGAAACGCATCGGCTCGCCGAACGCGACGGAGACCGGCGCACGGTTCCACCTCCAGTACTGGGACCCGTGGATCGCGGCCGGCACGACGGGCACCCCCTCCTGGATGGCCACCATCGCCGCGCCAGACTTGGCCTCCCCCGGCACGCCCGCTTTCTGGCGCGTGCCCTCGACGAAGAGGCCGAGCAGATCGTTGTTCCGCACGGTCTCGCGCATCAGCCGGAGCGCGTCGCGGTCGGACTCACCTCGGCGGACGGCCAGTGTGCCGTGTGCGCGCAGGAGGTGGCCGAATCCTCCCACTCCGTGCAACTCGACCTTGGCGACGAACACGATCCGGCGCGGGCAGGCGACGCCGACTGCGGGCGGGTCGGCGTACGAGAAGTGGTTGACGGCGAGGACGGCACCGCCCTCACGCGGCACGCGTTCCTTCCCATAGGACTTGATCGGGATCATCGCGCGCGTGAAGGTGCCGATCACCGCCTTCCCGATCCCCCAGTAGACGGGCGAATGGACGGGGTGCATGCTCATGCGCCTGCCCTCGCGTGGACGAGCTGTTCGATGAGGTCGACGACCTCATCGACGCTCAGGTAGGTCGTGTCGATCTCCCGGGCGTCGGGCGCGGCCTTCATCTGAGCAGCGTCGCGCTCGTCGCGCAAGCGAAGGTCGGTGGCGAGCGCCTCCTCCCCGATCTCGGGGCGGTCGGAGACCCGGCGGCGGGCCCGCTCCTCCGCCTCGGCGACGAGGTAGACCTTCACGTCGGCGTCGGGGCACACGACGGTGCCGATGTCGCGGCCCTCGATGACCGCGTCGCCGTGCGAGCCGAGCTCGCGTTGCCTCTTCCGCATGACGTCTCGCACCTCAGGGTGGCGGGCCACGGAGGAGACGACTCGGTCGATGCGCGGCAGGCGGATCTCCTCGGAGATGTCCTGCCCGCGGATGAAGACGCGCTCGGCGTCGAACGAGACCGGCTCGCGGCGGGCGAGCGCGCCGAGCGCCTCGCCGTCGTCGAGAGAGATGGCTTCGTCGAGCGCGAGCCAGGTCAGCGCGCGGTACATGGCGCCGGTGTCCAGGTAGCGAAAGCCGAGGCGCTCCGCGAGGGTGCGCGCGACCGTGCTCTTGCCGGCTCCGGCCGGTCCGTCGATGGCAACGATCATCGGAGGTGGCTTCTCACCTGGCCGCGAGGGAGTCGAGCATCGGGAAGAAGTCGGGGAAGCTTACCGCGACGGACTCGGCTCCATCGATGCGCACGCCTTCGCGCGAGACGAGGCCCGCGACGGCCGCGAGCATTGCGATGCGGTGATCGGCGGAAGTGTCAACGGTACCCCCACCCTTAGGGCGGGAGGGGACCCCGCGAACCCGGAAGCCATCATGCGCCGTTTCGATCCGGATTCCTAGTGGCCGTAGAGCGTTTTTCACAGTTTCGATCCGGTCCGACTCCTTGACGCGCAGCTCCTCCGCCCCGCGCACGACGCTCACACCCCTGGCCATTCCTGCTACGAGCGCGAAGAGCGGCAGCTCGTCCACGAGCTTCGGCACCTCGTCCGCCCCCACCTCGGTCGCGACCAGATCCGCGTGTGCGATCTCGAGATCGGCCACCGGCTCCCCACCGTCCACGCGCCGGTTGAAATGCGCCACCCTCGCTCCCATGCGCTCGAGCACGTCGAGCAGGCCCGTCCTCGTCGGGTTCAGCCCCACCCCATGGATGCGGATCGTCGAGCCGGGCAGGAGCGTCGCCGCGACGATGAAGGGCGCCGCCGACGAGAAGTCCCCCGGAATCGCGAGCGAGAGAGGCTGCAGCCGCTCGGCCGGCCACACCGCCGGCTCACCCGCCTTCCGGCGCAGACGAACGCCCGCGGCCTCGAGCATCCGCTCCGTGTGGTCGCGGCTCGGGTGCTTCTCGACGACCACGGTGCGGCCCTCGGCATACAAGCCCGCCAGAAGGACGGCCGACTTCACCTGCGCACTCGCCACCGGGAGCTCGTAGCGAATCGCCTGGAGCGACCCGCCCTCCACAACGAGCGGCGCGTGCCCGTCCTCGGTCTCGACGCGGGCGCCCATGCGGGAAAGCGGCTCGGCGATCCGGCCGAGCGGACGGCGGGACAGCGACTCGTCCCCCACGAGCTCGAACCGGCCCTCCTGACCCGCCAGCAGACCGGGCAAGAGACGCATCAGCGTCCCCGCGTTGCCGCAGTCGATCGGCTCCGCCGGAGGGCGCAGGCCCCGCAGCCCGACGCCGCCCAGCCGAACCTCGTCGTCCTCGATCTCCACCTCCGCGCCGAGAGCCCTCATCGCACCCGCTGTCGAGAGCGTGTCCGCCGAGGCGCCGAACCCTGTGAAGCGGCTTTCGCCGTCCGCCACCGATCCGATGAGGAGCGCCCTGTGAGAGATCGACTTGTCGCCCGGCACGGCGATGTCGCCATGAAGCGAGACGGCCGGCTCGACCTCCAGAGCCACGCCTACTCGTCCTCGAAGGCCGGCGAGACGATCACCGAGTAGCCCTGCGCCTCCAGGAGCGCGGCCGCGCGGCGAGCCTCGTCCTCGCCGGCGACGAGGACGGAAAGCGTCCCGCCACGGTCGGGCGACATGTGCTGCAGCTCGAAGTCCTCGATGTTGATCTGCTCGGCGCCGAGCGCCTGCGTGATCCCGGAGAGGACTCCCGGCCGGTCGGGCACGTGCACCCTCACGCGCTGGAGAGCGCCGACGTCGTGGTAGGCCTCGTCGAGAAGCGTCCGCCGGTTGACGGAGGCCTCCCCGATCCACCGGGCCAGCCAGCCTGCATCGCCCGAAGCGAGCGCGCGCTCGAGATCCTCGACGCGCCGGCGGTGCTCGGCCAGCGAGGTACGGAGCTCCTCGGCGTTGTCGAGGAAGATGTCGATCCAGATTCGCGGGTTCGCGCCCGCCACCCGGGTCATGTCGCGCAATGATCCGCCCGCGGTGGCCAGTGGCTCGTGGCCGTCCACGCGCACCGAGCCCGCGTGGTTGAGGATCAGATTCGCGAGCGCGTGCGGGAGGTGGCTCGTCACCGCCATGAGGCGGTCGTGCGCGCCAGGGTCGATCGCCACCGGAACCGCGCCGAGCGAGGCGACGAAGCCGTGCAGGAGCTTGTAGCGCTCGGGCTCCGTGTCGGCAACCGGCGTGAGGAACCACGTCGCGCCCTCGAAGAGCTCGGCACTCGCATGCCCCGGCCCGCGCGCCTCCGAACCGCAGACGGGATGGCCGCCGATGAAGCGCCCACGGTCGGCGACCGACTGGCAGAGGCCGCTCTTCGTCGAGCCGACGTCGGAGACAGTGGCCTCTGAGCTCCCCGACAGCGCAGCCGCAACCTCGTCCTTCAGTGAGTTCACCGGCGTCGCGACGATCGCAAGCTCGGCATCTGCGACGGCCGCCGCAAGCGACCCTGCGGCCTCGTCCAGGGCGCCGCGCTCGGCGGCGAGCGCGAGTGACTCGGCGTCCGCGTCCCACCCAACGACGCGGGCCACGCCCGCCCGCTTGGCGGCCAGGCCGACGGAGGCGCCGATCAGCCCCGTGCCGACAAGGGCGAGCCGCTCGGGCGCCACGTCAGGCTTCGAGGGAGCCGGCTTCGAGCTCGGGCGCACGCATGAGCTCGGCGAGCCGGAACGCGAGGTCGAGCGACTGCCGCGCGTTCAGACGCGGGTCGCAGAGCGTCATGTAGCGGGACGAAAGCTGCTCCTCGAGCACCGCCTCCGAGCCTCCCAAGCACTCGGTCACGTCCTCGCCGGTGAACTCGAGGTGGATCCCGCCCGGCCAGACCCGCTCGCTTCGGCACGCGGCGAAGAACCCTTCGATCTCGGCCATGATGTCGTCGAAGCGCCGCGTCTTCACGCCCGAGTCGGTCTTGAAGATGTTCGCGTGCATGGGGTCGCACGCCCAGACGACCGGGTGCTCGGCCTCGCGTACCGCCCCGAGAAGAGGCGGCAGGAGCTCGAAGACGCGCTCGGCGCCCATGCGGGAGACGAGCGTGATTCGCCCGGGCATCCGCCCGGGATTGAGCCGCTCGCAGATCTCGATCAGCTCGTCGGCGGTCGCCGTCGGGCCGACCTTCACGCCGAGCGGATTGTGCACGCCGGAGAAGAACTCCACGTGCGCACTGTCCTCCTTGCGCGTGCGCTCGCCGATCCAGAGCATGTGCGCGGAGCAGTCGTACCAGTCGCCGGTGAGCGAGTCGCGCCTGGTGAGCGACTCCTCGTAGTCGAGCACGAGCCCTTCATGGCTCGTCCAGACGTCCACCTGGTGGAGCTTCTGTTCCGCGACGACGTCGATCCCGCAGGCGGCCATGAAGAGGAGCGCGCGCTCGATCTCCGCGGCGAGCCGCTCATAGCGCCGGCCCTCCACGGAGGAGGCGACGAACTCCTGGTTCCACTCGTGGACGCGCAGGAGGTCGGCGAACCCTCCCTTCGTGAACGCGCGCACGAGGTTGAGCGTCGAGGTCGCGTGGTAGTAGGCCTGCACCATCCGCTCGGGATCCGGGATGCGCGCCTCGGCGGTGGGAGCGTCGTCGTGGATCATGTGGCCGCGGAAGGACGGAATCTCAGCGTCGCCGGCCGGCTCCGTCGGAGACGTGCGCGGCTTCGCGTACTGGCCGGCGATCCGCCCCACCTTGACGACCGGCAGCGTGGCGCCGTACGTGAGCACGGCGGCCATCTGCAGGAGGATCTTCAGCTTCTCGCGGATGTGGATCGCGGAGATGTCCTTGAACGACTCCGCGCAGTCGCCTGCCTGAAGGAGAAACGCGCGGCCCGCGGCCACCTCGGCGAGCGCGGTGCGAAGCTGGCGCGCCTCGCCGGCGAAGACGAGCGGCGGCACGCCGGCCAGCCGCGCGCGCGCTGCCTCCGCCCGCTCCTCGCTCGGCCACTCGGGCTGGTAGAGCGCGGGGTGCGACCGCCACGAGGACGGCGACCAGACGGAATCGGTGACTGCCATTGCTCATCAGTCTAGTTCGCGATAATCCCTTCCCAAATGCGCGTCCTCTCAGGGATCCAGCCGACGGGCGAGAAGCACCTCGGCAATTTCGTCGGCGCGATCCGGCGCTGGGTCGCCGAGCAGCACGAGGTCGATGCCTTCCATCCCATCGTCGACCTGCACGCGATCACGTCGCCGCAGGACCCCGAGACGCTCCGCGAGTCGACGCTCGACCTCGCCGCGCTCCTCATCGCCTCCGGCCTCGATCCCGACGTCTGCACGCTCTTCGTGCAGAGCCACGTGCCCGAGCACCCGCGCCTCGCCTGGGTGCTCGAGTGCATGGCGCCCTACGGCGAGCTCCGGCGCATGCCGCAGTTCCGTGAGAAGTCCGCGGCTAACGAGAGCTTCGGCGTCGGCCTCATGACGTACCCGGTCCTCCAGGCCGCGGACATCCTCCTGTACAACGCCGATGTCGTCCCCGTCGGCGAGGACCAGCGCCAGCACCTGGAACTCGCCCGCGACCTCGCGCAGCGCTTCAACCAGCGGTACGGCGAGACGTTCGTCGTCCCGCAAGGCACGTACGGCGAGATCGGGGCGAAGATCATGGACCTGCAGGAGCCGACGAACCGCATGTCCACGTCGTTGAGCGCGGATCTCGGCGTCGTCAAGGTGCTCGACCCGCCCGACGTCATCCGCCGCAAGCTCCGCTCGGCGGTGACCGACTCCGGCCGCGACGTCGTCCGCAGCGAGGACAAGCCCGGGGTCACGAACCTAATCGAGATCATGGCCGTCGCGACCGGCGAGGCGCCGGAGGCGATCGAGGCGCGCTACGACGGCGCCGGGTACGGGAAGTTCAAGGAGGACGTCGGAGAGGCGGTCGTCGCCCTGCTCGATCCCGTGCGGCTCCGCTACGGCGACCTGCGCGGCGATCCCGGCGAGCTCCATGCCATCCTCGCCCGCGGCGCCGAGAAGGCGCACGCGATCGCCGCGGAGACGATGGCTCTGGCGTACGACCGCGTTGGCTTCGTTCGCCCGTAGAGGACCCCGCCCGCAGTACCGCCCCGAGGACGGCAGCTATCGCGCGACCGCTGCTCCCTTCCGCCGCCGCGTGATCGCCGGCCTCGTCGACTGGTCGATCGTGACCGTCTGCTACCTGGTCGTGAACATCCCCCTCGGCGTCTTCCAGGCGACGGGTTCCGAGGTCGGCGGCGTCGTCGAGTGGAGCGTCCTCGTCGTCACTCAGCTCGCGGCGCTCGGCGTCATCGCCGGCTACTTCGCGTTCTTCCTGTCCACGGGCCACACGCTCGGCATGCGGGCAGTCGACATCCATGTGGTCGACCAGCGGAGCGGGCGAAGCGCGACGGTCGCGCGCGCGACCGCGCGAGGCGTCCTTGCCGTCGTCTTCTTCATTTCGTCGTTCACGGCCTACACGTACGTCCTCGGCCACTACGACGAGCCGCTGACGGACTTCCAGGAGGTCGCCCGCACGGCGACGATCTCGATCGCCTCGCTCGCGCTCTTCGGCCACCTCTGGCAGCTGCGAGACCGCGCCGGCCGCTCGCTCTGGGACCGGCTGACACGGCTTTCCGTCGTCGAGGACATCATCCCGGCCTCGATGCCGGACCGGCTATGGAGCCCCTGGGGCACGTAGAGGTCGTAATGAGGTGGGCCTCGGCGCCGGGGCGCATTGGGAGGCGCGAGGCAAGGACGCAGGGAGCGCGCGTATCGGCAGAGATACGTGCGCGACCGAGGACGCCGCATCTCGCCCCGCCAGTGCGAACCGGCGGCTCAGGCGCCCGCCTCGTCACGGCCTCTGCGAAAGGCCGCGACCTCTTCGGCGGCGAGCTCGCGCCACTCGCCCGGGGCGAGGCCATCGGCCGTCAGCCCTGCATAGGCGCTCCGGTGGAGCCGCGTGACGGGATGCCCAGCCGCGGCGAGCATCCGCTTGACCTGGTGCTTTCGGCCCTCGTGGATCGTGAGCTCGAGCTTCGACGGAGCGAGACGTCTCACCTCCGCCGGCGCGGTGGGGCCATCGTCGAGCTCGATTCCCTCGGCGAGGCGCGCCAGTGCAGCGTCGTCGGGCGTGCCTTCGACCTCGACCTCGTAGACCTTGCCCACCTCGTAGCGCGGATGCATGAGCCGGTGGGCGAGCGGTCCGTCGTTCGTGAGCAGGAGGACGCCGGTCGTGTCAGCGTCCAGCCTTCCGACCGGGACGACGCGCCTCGCGTGACCAACGAGGCCGACGACTGTCGGACGGCCTTGCGGGTCGCGGGCGGTCGTGACGACGCCTGCCGGCTTGTGCAGGAGGACGTACGTGAGCGGCTCGGGGGCGACCTCCTCCCCGTCCACCTCCACGCGGTCGCGAGCCTCCACGAAGGTGGCGAGGCCGGCGACCTCGCCGTTCACCGACACCCGACCTGCGCGAATGAGCTCCTCGGCCCCGCGGCGCGAAGCGATGCCGGCCCGGGCGAGGTAGGCGTTCAGGCGCACGAGCGGTCATTATCCTGCCGTGCCCGTCTACATCTCCCTCATGCACTGGACTTCCCAGGGGATCGGCGGGCTCCCCGCGTGGCGTGACCGGGTCGAGGAGAGCGACGCGGTCATCAACGAGCGCGGCGGCAAGCTCATCGACGTCTACGTCACGCTCGGCCGCTACGACGTCGTCGAGATCTTCGAGGCGCCCAACGACGAGACGGCCTATGGGATCGTGCTCGAGCTCGCGCGGCACGGGACCGTGCGCACCGAGACGCTCCGCGCCTTCACCCGCGCAGAGGCCGAGGCGATCGTGCGGGACTCCTAAGCCCCGCGGCGGCCGGCCACTTCTTCGAGTCTCTCGCGGAGGCCTTCGTCGGACTCGGCAAGATCGTCGAGCCGGGGCAGCTCGGAGAGCCCGGTGAGCCCGAAGACGCGCTCGAAGAGCGGCGTCGACTCGTAGCGAATGGCGCCGCCCTCCTTGTCCCTTCCGGCCTCGGCGATCAGGCCGCGTTCGACGAGGCCCGCCACCGCGGAGTCGGCGGCGACCCCTCGGATCCGCGCGATCTCCGGCCGCGACACGGGGCCGAGGTAGGCGACGATCGCCAGCGTCTCGAGCGCAGCCTGCGAGAGACCGCGTTGGACGGGGCGCTCGACGAGGCGCGCGCACGCCTCGGCCGCCTCGCGGGCGGCTCTGAAGGCGTAGCCGCCGGCGACGTGCTCGAGGACGATTCCGCTCCTCCCCTCGCGGTAGCGGGAGGCGAGCAGCCCGAGGGCGGTCTCGACCCTCTCGTTCTCGTCCTCGGTGGCGGCGGCGAGCTCCTCCACGGAAAGCGCGGTGGGCGCGACGACGAGCAGCGCCTCGATCGTCCGCGCGAGGCGGTCGACCGGGTTCTCGATGAGCGTTAGGCCGCGTTGTTCCATACGGTGATCTCCTCGAACGGGGCAGCTTGGCCGATCGCGATCTCCCCCGCTTTGCGGAGCTCGAGGAGCGCGAGGAAGGCGACCGCCTGCTCGACCCGCGAGAGCGCGTCGACCTCGTTGTCGAAGACGAAGCGCCCCCGACGGCGAAGCACGGCGCGGAAGCGCTCGAGGAAGAGCGAGACGGGCGGGAAGGTGAGCGTGATGTGGCGGAGGGACGGTGCCGGCGGCTCCTCGGCGAGGCCCCGCAGCGCGTCGGCGAGAGACTGAGGCCGCTGAGGCGCAAGCGGCCGCGTGGGCACCGGCGCGAGCGGAGCCGGGCCGAGGCGGAAGAAGCGGTCGGCCTCGCCGTCGAGCTTCTCCTCGAGCCACCCCGCCGCGGCTCGGAAGCGCCGGTATTCCGCTAGTCGCTCGGCCAATTCGCCTGCTGCGTCGTCGGGATCGAGGTCGTCGAACGGCGCCTCGTCCTCCTCGGGAAAGAGCCCGCGCGCCTTCAGCTCGAGGAGCGAGGCGACCAGGACGAGAAACTCGCCGTCCACCTCGAGATCCTCGCCGCGCTCGGCCAGAAAGGCGAGGACGATCTCGACGATCTCGACGTCGGCGAGCTCGAGCTCTTCCTTCAGGACGAGCGTGAGCAGGAGGTCGAAGGGGCCCTCGAAGGCGTCGAGATCCAGCGGGAGCTCAGCGACGGCGCTCACCCGGCTCACTTTATGGCTACCGGCGGACGCGGCCTTTCGGCACGCTCATCTTCGGGCCCTGCGGCGGCGCCGTCGGTCGCGGCCGGGCGGTCCGCTCGGGCCGCCGTTGCGCCCAGATGAAGCCCGCGATCGCAAGCACGAAGAGCGCAACCGAGACGTAGAAGTTCAGGCGCAGGCCGAAGTACTCGTGCGACGGATCGACCCGGAGCGTCTCCTCATACGTGCGGAACGCCGTGTACCACGCCACGTAGAGGGCGAAGAGCCCGGGCGGGCGGATCTTGAAGCGGCGGTCGACGAGGATGAGGAAGCCGACCCCGAGCAGGTTCCAGATCGACTCGTAGAGGAAGAGTGGGTGGAAGGTCTGATCGCCGATGTACTGGGCGGGCCGGTACTGCACGTCGATCTCGAGACCCCAAGGAAGGTCGGTCGGCTTGCCGAAGAGCTCCTGGTTGAAGTAGTTACCCCAGCGACCGATCGCCTGGGCAAGCAGTAGGCCGGGCGCGGCGGCGTCCATGAAGCGGTAGATGGAGTTGCCGGACCGGCGCACGACGATCGCCCCGGCGATGACGCCGCCGGCGATCGCGCCCCAGATCCCGAGCCCCCCCTTCCAGATCTCGAAGACGCCCTGCCACTTGGGTTCGGGGACCTCGCTCCAGCTGGTGACCACGTGGTAGAGCCGTGCGCCGACGATCCCACCCGCGACGCCCCACATTGCGACGCGGAAGACGAGATCCCAGTCGCCTCCGCGCCTCGTCCAGCGCACGCCCGTGAGCCACGTGGCGGCGAGGATCCCGAGCAGGAGCATGACCCCGTAGGCGTGGAGCTGCAGGGGCCCGACATCGATGCTGCCGCTCGACGGGCTCGGAATGGACGCGAGCAGGAAGCTCACGCCGGAGAGTTTGGCCGATCCGCCGGAGGGGCGGAGTCAGGATCCTGCTGTCAGCGTCGTCAGACGGCGGCGAAGCCGGGCTTCGCCCTGCGAAAGCCGTCGCCGGCCAGGTCGCTCAGAGAAGGATTTCGACGGCCGTAGGTTCCGGGCAGCCGCGGCGCAGGAGCTCGGTGGCGAGGTGCAGGTCGACGGCCGTGGACTCTGCCAGCTGACGAGCAGTGTCCCGTCCGTAGCCTGCGCGCTCGAGCTCCTCTTCACGCCACAGGAGCACGCGTTCGGCTTCGGTGTCGAAATCGAGGTCTTGAAGTTCCGCCGCAGTCATCGTTCCCTTGAATTCGGCCGCGACCCCGCGTCGGTTGTCCCCCTGGAGGGTGATTTTGAACTCAGTTCAGGGTGAAGCCTCGTCGCCGCGGCGAAATGGGCGACGCGAGGCAAGAACGCAGCAGCGCGCCAGTTCCGGTTCGGCGCGGCGGCCCAGGCTCTCATCCTGAGCGGGGTTCTAGTCCACGGAGTTAGCGATTCGGAGCGCCTCGGCCTTGGAGACATCGGCCTCGAGGCGCAGCGTCCGCGTGCCGCGCTCCCAGAGGAGCACGTTTCCGGCCAGTCGGACCTGCTCCGTCTGCATCTCTCCGTCGCGGTCGAAGTACGAGAAGAAGTGGGCGCCCTCGAGCCAGTAGCCCTGCTGTCCGCCGACGGTGACGGCCTCGATCCTCGTCTCGGGCGCGACCTTCTTAAAGATGACGTCGTCGACTCCCGCGACAAACTGCGTAAGGAGCGCGCGCGGATGCTCCCGCGTCCCGTAGACGAAGGAGACCATCCCGCCCGGCGGGCTCTCCTGGAAGTACACCGAGTCGGGCTCGCCGAGCGCCTGCGGGGCGACGACCTCGAACTGGGCGCGGTCGCGCGCTTCGTCGAGCGAGACGCGGTCGCCGAGGAACGTCCCGAGGCCGCTCTGCACGGGCACGGTCGGAAGCTCCGGCACACGCTCGATCGTGACGCCGCGGAGGTGGAAGAACTCGAGGATCGCCGCGCGCGTCTGCGGCACGAGGAAAACGGCGCCGACGGCGACGGCGAGCGCTGCGAGCGCGACGACGAGAGCGCGGCGCGGCATCGCCCGGCGGCGCGTGGGCGCCTCGTGGATCCGGCCGAAGACGCTGGGCGCGAGCTCGGGCTCGGGCGGCCACTCCAGGCGCGGGCCGAGATCGCGGAGGGCGAGCTCGAGCTCAGGCATATGCCTCCTCCCCCATGCGCTCGCGGAGGCGACCGAGAGCGCGCGAGAGCCGGGACTTGACGGTGCCCTTGCGCCAGCCGAGCGCGGCTGCGGTTTCTTCTTCGCTGAGCTCGAGAAAGTAGCGGCAGGCGATCACGAGCCGGTCTTCTTCGCGGAGCTCGTTGACGGCAGCCAGCAGCTCGTCGCGCTGCTCGGCATCGATGGCGGTCGCTTCGGGGGAGGGGGCCGCCTCCCCCGAAGGCGTCGCCGCAACCGTCCGCAGCGTGAGATGGGCGCGGCGGCCCGCGGCCCGGCGGCGGTTGCGGGCTTCGTTGGCTACGATCTGCAGGATCCACGGTCGAAACGGTGCGCCCGCGCGGAAGCGATGAAGCGCCGACCAGGCCTTCACGAAACCCTCCTGGGCGGCGTCCTCCGCGTCTGCGGTGCTGCCGGCGATGAGGTACGCAGTGCGGAACGCGATCCCCTGATATGCGTGCACGAGTTCTCCATAGGCGGTTTCATCGCCCTGCTTGGCCCGCTCGACGAGCTCTGACTCCTGTAGTGGACGGCCCTCCACTGCTTCCTTCTACACCCCCTGGCAGCGGCAGGTTCCGCGTGCGCTATGAGTAGGCCGTGCGCGCCGCTTGCATCCTCGTCCTCGTGCTTGCGGCGTGCGGCGGCTCGGGGACGGCCGAAAGCCCGCTCGAGCACGTCGTCGCCCACCTGCAAGAGCACGGCTTCGAGGCCGCTGAGGTCCCGCCGCAGGGCGATCCTCGGCCAGAGGCCATGGCCGTGGTCCAGCTGCAGGGCGGAACGGCGACCATCCACGCGTACGGAACGGAGGAGGCTGCGCGCACGGCGACGGCCCGCTTCGCAGCGGAGGAGCAGGCGGCCCCCGCGCGCGTGCGCGTCCAGCGCGAAGGCGCGCTCGTTTTCGTCGGTCGCGCTCCCGAGGGCAGAAGGCTCCCGGCCGTCGACTTCGAGGACGTCGTCTTCACGACCGAGGAAGATCGCTGAGCAGGTCTTGGCGAGCCCGGCCCGTCGGCGCTAGGCTCGCACCTTCGAGCCGCTCTCGTCGGAGGTATTCGCATGCGCAACCGGTCCCAGATCCCGTTCTATCTCTCGGCTGCGATCGGAGGCGCGGCGCTCGCTTACTTCCTCGACCAGCAGAGCGGCCGCCGGCGCCGACACCAGACGCGCGACCAGGCTCTGTCGCTTGCGAGGCAGGCGACAAAACGAGCGCGCAAGCTCGTCCATCATGTGACCGCTGATGCGACCGGAACCGCGCGGCGCGCTGCGCATGCCGTTCGCCCGCCATCCGACATCGAGATCGACGACGCGACGCTGGTGGACAAGGTCGAGTCGACGGTCTTCCGCCACCGCGACATCCCGAAGGGCCAGATCAACATCAACGCCGAGAACGGCGTCGTCTTCCTGCGCGGCCAGGTCGAGCGGCCCGAGCTCGTCGAGTCGCTGGAGGCGCGGGTGCGGAAGGTGCGCGGAGTGAAGGGGATCGAGAACCTCCTGCACGTCCCCGCCGCGGAACCGCCCACGGCCCGCTGACCGCCGACGACATCGCCGGCCCCGCTACCCAAGTACCGCTCGTCCTCGACCGCGCGGTTAGGGAAGCGCCTGTAGCAAGAACGCGACGCCGACCCCAAGGACGAGGCCGATGGTGAGGGCGAGAGACGCCTCCCGGACCTCGACGATTCCGCGTACCGAAGACGGAATCAAGCGCCGCGGCGCCCAGGGCACGAGCAAGAGAACGGCGGCGATCGCGGCCAGCAAGAGCAGCCAGTACGCGGTACCCGATGGAGACGGCAAGGGGAACAGCGGCCCTGGTAGGCCGTGGGTCGTTCCCGCTTCGCCGTTTGGGGGGGGATGGTCAGCCAGGGGAGGAGAAGCCGCGGTGGCCCCGGCGGCCTGGACGCTTCCATCGCCTGCGCTCAAGGAGGAGGCGGCGCCCGACGGTCCGAACTGGGTGCGCGACACCTGAGTCAACTGACTCGAGGCGGCTCCTCCGGGCATAGGAAGGAGCCTTCGAAGCCGCTCCGCGGCCGCGTGCTCTCGCCGGGTGAGACCGCCCTTTTCGAGCCTGCGAAGCTCCATGCGAACGGCGCGCATGATCCGCGCGCGAAGCTCTGGGGATGCCGATGTGAGCAGAGCGCGGAGGCGAGCAACGCTTGCGCGCACGTGGCGTCCTGACTCGATTCGCTCGAGGAGCTTCTCGTAGCGGGGAGGAAGCCGATCGAACCTGGTATGAGGCGAGCCTCGGTTCGAGGCTTTTGCGGATCGGGCCGAGGCCGAGGAATCGCCGCTCGACGCAGACCCTGATCCTCCGGTACTCGAGGAGGTCGCCGCGCTCCCGGAACCGGAGAAGACGCCCGTCGCTCCCGATCCCGAGGCCGAGCCGTCAACTGCAGAGCCGGCATCGTTGACGGCGCCGGTGACGTTGCCGGTGGCGCCGGTGACGCTGTCGTTGACGGCGCCGGTGACGCTGTCGGTGGCGCCGGTGACGCTGTCGGTGGCGCCGGTGACGCTGTCGGTGGCGCCGGTGACGCTGTCGGTGGCGCCGGTGACGCTGTCGGTGGCGCCGGTGACGCCAGTGTTCAGGTCAGAGGTGACCGTGTCGAGCGGATCGAGCTGTACGCCCGCCGTCGCCGCACTGTTGAACTGCCCACCGAGGGCGAGCACACAGATTGCTAGAACCGCTGCAGTCGCCGCAGACCGCATCCCGAACATCCTCTACCCACGATTGGGGAAACAAAACCACGTCGCGGGCTCGCGAACGGCTCGGTCAGGAAATCGCAGCTTCTCCGAGCAGCGACTTGACCTCGGCGAAGAAGTCGGGCTCGGGCCGGACCTTGTAGTCCGGGCCGAAGGCGAGCATCACCGAGCCCGCCGACGTCTCGATCGCGGCAAGCACCTTCGCGTCGCCGGGGTATTCGCGCAAGAGTTCGGCAAGATCGCGGACGAGCCCGGCGGGCGCCTTCCGCGCGTCGACGCGAAGGCGGACCTCGGAGCGGTCGGGGGTCGCCTCGAAGGGGACGACCTCGATCGCGATCAGCTTGGTCTCCCCCTCTTTGTGGTCGACCCGCCCCTTGAGCACGAGCACGCGGTCGGCTTCGAGGAAGTCGCGCGAGGCGCCGTAGACCGAGTTGAAGACGACGGTCTCCACCGACCCGGAGAGGTCGTCGAGGCGCATGAAGACCATCGGCTCGCCCTTCTTGGTCGTCAGGCTCTTGAGCGCGCCGACGATCCCGCCGACGGTGACGACCTCGCCGTCGCGGCGTCGCTCGAGCTCGGCGATCGGGCAGTCGGTCTTCTTACGGAGCGACGCCCTGACGCCGTCGAGCGGATGCTCGGAGACGTAGAGCCCGAGGGACTCCTTCTCGTAGCCGAGCCGCTCCGACTTCTCCCACTCCTCGGTGGCGAGGGGAGCGTGATGGCGCGGCCGCGACTCGGCCGGCTCGTCGCCGAGGTCGAAGATGGAGCTCTGGCCCGCGAGGCGGTCGGCCTGTTGCTGGCCGCCCCATGAGAGCGCGGGCTCGAGTGCCTCCCACATCCCGCGCCGGGTCGCGCCGGTCGAGTCGAGCGCGCCGCACTTGACGAGCGACTCAAGGGCGCGCTTGTTGACGAGCTGCGGATCGACGCGCTCGCAGAAGTCCCAGATGGACGTGAACGGCCCGCCCTCCTCGCGCGCCGCGATGATCGAGCGCACCGCGCCCTCCCCCACGTTCTTCACCGCGTTCAGCCCGAAGCGGATTTTGCCCTCGACGACCGCGAAGTCGTGGGCGGAGGAGTTCACGTCGGGCGGGAGCACCTCGATCCCGAGCTCGTCGCAGGCCGCGACGTAGAACGGCACCTTGTCCTTCGTGTTCATAACCGAGGAGATGAGCGCAGCCATGTACTCCGCCGGCCAGTTCGCCCGCAGGTAAGCGGTGCGGTAGGCGATGAGCCCGTAGCAGGCCGCGTGCGACTTGTTGAACGAGTAGTCCTGCGCCTGCTCCATGTCCTTCCAAAGCTGGTTCGAGACGGCCGGGGTGACGTCGTTCTTGGCGCAGCCCTCGAGGAACTTGTCCTTCAGCGAGGCCATGAGCGCGTGGATCTTCTTGCCGATCGCCTTGCGGAGATCGTCCGCCTCGGCCGGGGTGAAGCCGGCCAGCTGCTTGGCGATCTCCATGTACTGCTCCTGGTAGATGCAGATGCCGTACGTCGGGCCCGTGATCTGCTCGAGACGCGGATCGAGGAAGCTGACCATCTCGCCGCCGGCCTTCCTGCGCCCATAGACCGGGATGTAGCCCATCGGCCCAGGCCGGTAGAGGGCGACGAGCGCGATGAGATCCTCGAACTCGGTCGGCTTCACCTGCCGCAGCGCCTCGCGCATCCCGGAGGACTCGAACTGGAAGACGCCGGTCGACTCGCCGCGCTGCAGCATCTCGTAGGTCTTCGCGTCGTCGAGCGGGATCTTCGTGATGTCGACGCCGCCGATCAGCTCGACGGCCTTGTCGATCACGTCGAGGTTGCGGAGGCCGAGGAAGTCCATCTTCAGGAGGCCGAGCGCCTCGACGTCCTCCATGGCGAACTGGGTGACGAGCTCCTGGTCGGCGCCCTTCTGCTGCAGCGGCACGTAGTCGGTCAGCGGCCGGTCGCCGATGACGACGCCGGCGGCGTGGATCGAGTCCTGGCGGACGAGGCCCTCCAGCGGGCGGGCGAGATCGACGACCTTGCGCGCGGTCTCGTCCTCGTCGTAGAACTTCTTCAGCTCGGCGCCCGGCTTCATGCACTCGTCGAGGTAGACCTTCGGCCCCTCGGGAATCAGCTTCGCGATCCGGTCGACCGTGCCGTACGGGATGTCGAGGACGCGCCCCGCATCGCGAACGGCGGCGCGGGCCATCATCGTCCCGAAGGTGATGATCTGCGCGACGCGATCGCGGCCGTACTTGTCGGCCACGTAGTTGATGACCTGGTCGCGCCCGTGGACGGAGAAGTCGATGTCGATGTCAGGCATCGACTTGCGCCCCGGGTTCAGGAAGCGTTCGAAGAGGAGGTCGTACTTGATCGGGTCGATGTCGGTGATCTCGAGGCAGTAGGCGACAAGGGAGCCGGCGGCCGAACCGCGTCCCGGGCCGACGCCGATGCCGTTTCGCTTCGCGAAGGAGATGAAGTCCCAGACGATTAGGAAGTAGTCCGCGAAGCCCATCTCGCGGATCGTCTTCAGCTCGAACTTGAGCCGCTCGGAGAGCTCGGGCGTGACTGATCCGTAGCGCTTTTGCAGGCCTTTTTCGCAGAGCTCGACGAGATAGTCGAACGCGTCTCTGTCGCCCGGAACCGGGTACTTGGGGAGCAGGATGCGGCCGAGCTCCATCGTGACCGTGCAGCGCTCGGCGATCTCGAGCGTCCGTTCGAGCGCCTGCGGATAGTCGGCGAAGTCCTGCGCCATCTCGGCGGGCGTCTTGAAGTAGAACTGGTCGGTGTCGAAGCGCCAGTGGTTCGGGTTCGCGAGCGAGTCGCCCGACTGGATGCAGAGGAGCGCCTCGTGCGCACGCGCGTCTTCGTGACGTAGGTAGTGGACGTCGCCCGTGGCCACGAGCGGCAGCCCGGTCGTCTCCGCGAGCTTCGCGAGATCGGCGTTGATGCGCTTCTGCACCTCGAGACCCGCGTCCTGAATCTCGAGGTAGGTGGAGCCCGCTCCGAAGATGTCACGAAGCTGCGCGATTTCCTTTTCGGCTTCGGCGGGGTTGCCGTTCTCGAGCGCCTTGCAAACGCGACCGGAGAGGCAGCCCGAGAGCGCGATCAGCCCCTTCGAGTGGCTCTGCAGCAGCTCCCAGTCGACCCGCGGCTTGTAGTAGTAGCCCTCGAGGTAGCCGGCCGAAGCGAGCTTGATCAGGTTGGCGTAGCCCTCGTTGGACTCCGCCAGAAGGGTCAGGTGCGCGTAGCCCTTCTGCTGCGCGTGGCGGTCGTCGGCAACGTAGACCTCGCAGCCGACGATCGGCTTGACGCCTGTCTTGCCGGCCTCCCGGTAGAGCTCGACGGCGCCCGCGAGCGACCCGTGGTCTGTGAGCGCCACGGCCGGCATCTCGAGCTCGGCGGCTCGCGCCGCGAGGTCGGGAATGCGGCAGGCCCCGTCGAGGATCGAGTATTCGGAGTGGACGTGGAGATGGACGAACGGCGCTTCCGGCACGGGGAGGCCATCTTAAACCTCGGTCCTGACGCGACCGGTTTCGGCGTTCTGACTGGGTCGATTCGACACGAAGGCGATCCAGCCGATCGGCGCCGTCAGGACAGCGAGAAGACCGCAGACCCAGCGGCACGGAGACGCGCCCCGCGACTTTTTCAAAACACTGCGGCGCGCGACTAGATCAGCCGCTCGACGCCCAGGACATGCACGAACTCGACCTCGAGCGTGCGGATCGCTTCGGCGACCGCGCCAGCGAAGTCCTCGGCGTCGATCTCGCACTCGACCTCCCCGTTGCTGGGGAGCATTCGAAACGCAGGATCTTCGAGGATGTGTGGCGGGATCCGGTCGAGATAGCAGATGAACCGATGCGTCTCGACAGACCGAGTCGAGCCCGTCTGGGCCTTGCGCCGCAGGAGGCTTCCAGTAAGCGCTCCCACGGTCGAATCGTGGCCCGGGAAAGGGTCAGAAACGTCCCCCGAAAGCGGTATCCTTTCCCGCCGTGGCGACGAAGGAAGAGAAGATCGAGATGGAGGGCGAGGTCGTCGAAGCCTTCCCGAACGGCATGTTCAAGATCCAGCTCGACGCCGGGCACGAGGTGCTCGGCTACACCGCCGGCAAGATGCGCCGCTTCCGCATCAAGATCTTCCCCGGCGATCGCGTGAAGGTCGAGGTTTCGCCCTACGACCTCACACGCGGGCGGATCGTGTACCGCTACAGGTAGTCCGCCAGGCTACCCGCGGAGCACCCTGAGGGCAGCGACCAGCGCGAGCGCGCCGACGACCGTGACGACCGTGAGGTCGACGGCCGGGCGCCACGACACTTCGCTGTCCCGGATCACCCAGGCGCCGACGGGCCGCCCGGCCAGCCCGAAGCCACCGCCGCCGTTTCCCTCCGCGTCACCGCCCCCTCCGCCGCCGCCGAACACCATCGCGGCCGGCACGACCGTGACCCCGTCGCGCTCGATCGGCTCTCCGTAGACGCGGCGGACCGCGATCGCATCGCGCGCTCCCTCGAGCAGTTCATCCACCTTCACCGCTGCACCTCCTCGTCGATCTGGAGGTGCATCAATGACAGCTAGGAGGGTTTGGCGGAATGCCGCTCGTCGCTGAGGTGCGATGGTCGTCCAGAGGCGAGGACGTAGGGAGCGCGCGTACTAAGAGGTACGGGCGCGACCGAGGACGAAGCCTCGGGGCGAGCAACGCGGCTCAGCGTCACAGCCGGTATTTCGTCAAGCCCTCCTAGGTCTTGGCGGCCGCCGCGGGCTTCGGCTCGGTGAGGCGGAGGAGCCGCTCGAGCGCGGCCGCGTCGAGCTCGCCGCGGTTCAGCGAGAGCGCCGTGACCAGGGCCGAGAGGCGGCGGTCGGGCTCGTCCTTCGTCGTCATGACGATCTTGTTCGAGCCTGCCGCCGCCTCTCCTCGTGTCTCTTCAGGTGATCGTGCCCCGCCGCCGGGGAGCGAAAAGTGCGGCGGGCAAGGACGCAGTGAGCATGCGTATGTCCATACGCATGCTCCCGAGGACGAGGCCCGGAGCGACTTTGCAGCCCCCGGAGGTGATGGCCTCGATTGCCTGGAGAGACACTTAGTTACCGGTCCCCGGGCTCGGCGTGTCGTCGATCGCGAAGTCGGCCGAGTTCACGTTCGTGTCGTGCCCGTCGGGATGCCGGGCATCGCTCTTTCCCGGCGCGGGCGCGATCGGGGGAGCGGCCGCGGACGAGCCCTCCACGAATGCGTTCGTCGCCTCGCCCCAGCCGACGGAGTCGACGATGGCGCCGTCCGCATTGCGCAGGGCGACACCGCCGCCCGCCGAGGCCAGGCCCGCCGAGAAGGACTTGTCGGCCGGGTGGGAGCCCGAGTAGCCCGATCCACCGAAGAGGAAGAAGGCACCCGAAGCGAGCATCGTCCCGTCCGCGAGCGTGCCGAGCGAGACATCGCTCGTTCCCGCGGCCGAGTGGTACACGAGCTTCCAGCCGGACAGGTCGGCCGCGGCGGTTCCCGTGTTCACGATCTCCACGAACTCGTCGCCGAGCGCACCTTCTACGCCCACCGAGAACTCGTTGATGAGCAGAGTTGCCTCTCCGCCGGAGCCCACGACGCAGTGAATCTGTGCCAGGCCGGCCGAATCGAAGGCGAGCGAGATCGTTCCCGCCTGGGCACCGATGGTGCACCCGATGCCCGCCAGGGAGTCGAACGATGCGAGCGCCGGCCCCGCAGGCCCTTGCGGCCCCTGAGGCCCGGCAGGTCCCGCCGCCCCGGCCGGTCCTGCGGGCCCCGTTGCGCCGATCGGCCCCGCCGGACCCGCGACTCCGCGCTGGTTCCAGTTGAGCGACCGCTCCCCGGAGCGGCACGCAGAGGATCGCGCGACGACGCGGAGCGCCCCTCCGTCCACCTTGCGACAGCCGTGAATGACGCCGTTCCCATCAGGGATCTGGGTCGCGGCGACTGCCGCGCCTGCGAGCGCCACAACGGCGACCGCGAGCGCGGCGAGGATCTTCGAGCGCATGCTTCTCCTTCCATCGAATGGCATGCACCGGTGATAGCGCCGGAAAATGCGCGATAGTGTGACCGCGCGACAATCGGCACACAGTCGCGCACAAGGGGATTCAATTCTCGGCCGCGAATGCCGATAAATCCACGCTGGCTCCCCGCGGTATGGCCCACGGCATGGCAGACGACACGACCACAGACGGCGAATCGAGCGCGCTCGCAGAAGCGCTCGCGGCGACGGACGTCCTCCGTCGCGTCGCCGGCACGGTCGCCATCCACCTCTACGAGTCCGAGTACGGCGAGGACGGAACCTACATCTGCAACACCTTCATCGGCGAGGGCCTCGAGAGTCTCCTCGGCCCGTTGCCGGAGGACCGGACTCCCGAAGAGGCGTGGGAGGAAGCCGTCCATCCGGACGACAAGGAGATCTACGACGTCACCGAGCGGCTCCAGCAGGGCGAGTCGGTCGAGATCGAG
>Ga0307289_10000024_pt1 | contig 49605 bp, 40 predicted proteins | sample ER_DNA_143_FD_194483 | JGI IMG/M metagenome (GOLD analysis project Ga0307289, IMG submission 194483) | Bulk soil microbial communities from the East River watershed near Crested Butte, Colorado, United States - ER_DNA_143 | ecosystem: Environmental > Terrestrial > Soil > Floodplain | place...
GTGCTGCGACGATTCCGGCGGCAGCGAGCGCGGCGACTCCTACCAGCACCCAGAGCGCTAGCCGCCGGTGGGGCCTGGACTCCGCCGGGGACGCGCCCGACGCAGGAATACTTCTCAGTAGCTCCGGGTCCTGGCGCAGCATCGCCTGCTCGAGCTCCCGGAGCGAAGCTCCAGGCTCGATCCCGAGCTCGCTCACGAACAGCTCGCGCGTGTGGCGGAACAACTCCAATGCGTCCGCCTGGCGGCCGGCGCGATACAACGCGAGCATCAAGAGCTCGCGCGGTCGCTCGCGGAGCGGGTTTGATGCAACGAGTTCCTCGAGCTCGGGCACGATGGTGGCCGCCTCACCCGCTTCGAGCGCGGCGTGCAGCAAATCCTCCACGGCCGCCAGTCGCAAGTCCTCCAACCTTGCCGCGGCGCGCTCGGCAAACGATTCCGTCCGGAACTCGAGCAACGCCGGGCCGCGCCAGAGCTCCAATGCCCGGCGCATCCCTTCTACCGCGCCCGCCGCATCGCCCGCCGCGAGACGCACGCGCGCCTCGGTCGCGAGCTTCTCGAAGCGGTCGACGTCGAGCTCGTCTTCAGCGACTCGCAGCTCGTAGCCGGGCGGACGGGTCAGCAATCGCTCCGGGCCGAGCTCCTTGCGAAGCTGGGAGACGTAAACCTGCAGCGTCTTCGTCGCGCGCGCCGGGGGCTCGTCGCCCCAGAGCTCGTCGATCAGCTTTTCGGTCGGCACCACACGATTGCGATGGAGGAGGAGGAGCGCCAGCAGCGCCCTCGGCTTCGCGGCGGCGAGATTGACCGGATTCCCGTCAATGAGGGCCTCCAGTGGCCCAAGGAGCCGGAACTCGTACACGCGAGAGCCATACTAGGCTCCTCCTATGGCAACGACCGACGAGCCCCGCGCCGACTCAACGGAGTCCAAGCTGGACCAGCTCCGCGAGCTGCGGGACGAGGCCGAGCACGCCGGTACCGAGCAGGCGATCGAGCGCCAGCGCCAGCAGGGCAAGCTGCTGGCGCGCGAGCGACTCGTCGAGCTGCTCGATCCGGGGTCCTTCGTCGAGCTCGATCGCTACGTCCGGCACCGCGAGCCGAACTTCGGGATGCTCGAGCGGCGGCCCTACGGAGATGCGGTCGTCACCGGTTACGGGACGATCTTCGGCCGCAAGGTCTTCGTCTTCTCACAGGACTTCACGGTCTTCGGCGGTTCGCTGAGCGAGGTCTTCGCAGAGAAGATCTGCAAGGTCATGGACATGGCGCTCAAGTTCGGCTGCCCCGTCATCGGCATCAACGACTCGGGCGGCGCCCGCATCCAGGAGGGCGTCGTCTCGCTCGCGGGCTATGCCGAGATCTTCTGGCGGAACGTTCAGTGCTCCGGAGTGATCCCGCAGATCTCGCTCGTGATGGGGCCCTGTGCCGGGGGCGCCGTCTATTCGCCTGCGATCACGGACTTCGTCTTCATGGTCGAGGGGACCTCGTACATGTTCATCACCGGTCCCGACGTCGTGAAGACGGTGACCGGAGAAGAAGTGACTTTCGAAGAGCTCGGGGGCGCGTCGACGCACGCCTCAAAATCCGGGGTCGCGCACTTCATCGCTCCCGACGAGAAAGCCTGTCTCGAAGACGCGCGCTACCTGCTCTCGTTCTTGCCGCAGAACAACATGGATCCGCCGCCGTTCTCCGAGCCGTCGGATCCACGTGACCGCGAAGAGCCCGAGCTCGACACGCTCATCCCGGACAACGCGAACAAGCCGTACGACATGCACGAGGTCATCCGGCGCGTGGTCGATGACGGCGACTTTCTCGAGGTGCACGAGCACTGGGCGGAGAACATCGTCTGCGGCCTCGCACGCCTTGGCGGGCATCCGGTCGGCGTCATCGGGAACCAGCCGCGCTCTCTCGCCGGCGTGTTGGACATCGACTCATCCGTGAAGGCCGCCCGCTTCATCCGGTTCTGCGACGCCTTCAACATTCCGCTCGTCACGCTGGTGGATGTGCCGGGGTTCCTGCCCGGGACACAGCAGGAGTGGGGCGGGATCATCCGGCACGGCGCCAAACTGCTCTACGCCTACGCGGAGGCGACGGTGCCCAAGCTCACCGTGATCACGCGCAAAGCCTACGGCGGCGCCTACGACGTCATGAGCTCGAAGCACATCCGGGCGGACTTCAACTTCGCGTGGCCGACCGCCGAGGTCGCAGTGATGGGGCCCGACGGCGCGGTGAACATCATCTTCCGCAAGGAGCTCGAGGAGGCCGACGATCCCGAGGCTCGGCGGGCGGAGTTGATCGAGGACTACCGCGAGCGTTTCGCCAATCCGTATGCCGCTGCCGAACGGGGCTACGTAGACGAGGTGATCGAGCCGCGCCGCACCCGGCCGGTGCTGATCGACGCGCTGGAGACCTCACTGACGAAGCAAGAGCCTCGCCCGCGTCGCAAGCACGGAAATATCCCTCTGTGATCCGGCGCGCTGCGCGCGCCATGATGATCACAAAGGGATCCTCTTCCGAGGGGCGGTAACGGCGCGCTACGAAGCGAGAGCCGGCGCGGCTTCCAGGGAGGCGCTCTCTCCGAGCTCCTCCGCGAAGGCCGCGACGATGCCAGGGTCGAACTGAGTGCCCGCACAGCGCCCGAGCTCTGCGAGCGCCGCCGGGGAAGAACGCTTCGGCCGGTAGACCCGGTCCGAGGTCATCGCGTCGTATGCGTCGGTGACGAAGATGATCCGGGCGCCGAGCGGGATCTTGTCGCCGCGCAGGCCGTCTGGATACCCCGCGCCGTCCCAACGCTCGTGATGGTGCAGGACGAGATCGGCGACCGGGTCGACGCCAAGGCTGTCGAGCATGCGAAAGCCGATCTGAGGGTGGCGCTCGAGCACGAGTCGCTCGGAATCGGTCAACGTGCCGGGCTTCCGCAGGATCTCCTCCGGAATGGCGAGCTTGCCGAGGTCGTGCAAGCTGCCGGCGAGGCGCGTTAGCTCGACCTGCTCGGCATCGAGTCCCAGGCGCTTCGCGACCTTTGCGGCCAGCTCGCTGACCCGCTCGGAGTGACTCCCGGTGTACGTGTCGCGGGCGTCGACCGCCTTTGCGAGGGACGCTGCGGCTCGGTAACGCGCGGCCTTGTCGGGCCCGGCGGCAAGTCGCTTGAGCTCCGAGAGCTCGACGACTTCCGGGCGGTAGAGCCGCACGCGGTTCTTGCCGTGCTCCTTCGCCCAGTAGAGAGCGCTGTCGGCGAGGCGAATCAGCTCGTCGCGGCCGTGACCCTGCATCGGGAACGTCGCAAGCCCGGCGCTGACCGTCACGGTGCCGATGTGATCGAAGTCGACCGTCGCGATCCGCTCCACGATCGAATCCGCGGCTGCCAGTCCCATCCCCTCGTCGTGATCGTCGAGTAGAAGCGCGAACTCGTCGCCGCCTAGGCGGAAGGCCTCGCCACCCTGGCGAAGCCTCGCGCCGACCTGCGAGAGGACGCGGTCGCCCGATGGGTGCCCGTAGCGGTCGTTGATCTTCTTGAAGTCGTCGATGTCGACGAAGCAGAGCGTCAGCGGTCTCGCCTCGTCCTCCGCGCGCAACAGCTCACGCTGGAGTCGCTCGTGGAAGTGACGATGATTGCCGAGACCCGTCAGCGGGTCGGTGAGCGCCAACCGCATCGCCCGCAAGGCGCGGTGTGTCGAGCGCTGGTACAGCGCGATCGCGAGCAGTGGTCCGACGAGCGCCACCGACAAGACCGGCGAACGCTCCCACAGTACGACGAGCATCAGCGCCGCGGACGCCATGAACGCAAACGGCACAATCGTCGCGCGCACGTGGGTTCGCATCAGGTTGAGATAGGGCTGCCCGCTGCTGAGCGCGATCGCGGCCGAGATCAGGACGATGTTGACGACGTTGTCGGCGGTGGCTGCAAGCACGACGCGCGCGACGACCGCGCCGACGCTCTGGCCGTGGATCGGAGCGATCAACGCACCTGCGGCGAGAGCGACTAGGGCGAGGACGGCGACATTGAAGGCGATGCGCTGCAGTGGCCTGTGCTGGGCGAGCTGGACGATGGCTGTCGCCGCGAGCAGAAGCAGGGCGCCTGCGGCCCAGCCGAACAGGACGATCGCTGCCACCGCGAAGACGAACGTGAGCGAGAGGACGCCACCGCCGGTCTCCGCGTTGATCGGCACGGGGAAGCGTTCTGCGAGCGTCGCAGCTGCGGTGAGCGCGGCGAGGCTGATCAGGGCGCGACCGCTGTGCGCGGTGGTCGCGAAGACGTAACCGGCCGCGATGAGGACACCGAGGCCCGCCAGGCAGACAGGGAGAATGAGGGCGTTAAGCCGGCGGGTTGTGACCGCCTGTGAGCTCACGTCAGGTTTAGAACCAGGTGAATTGATCGAACGAGTCCCAGGTGAATTGACCCGAGACTGCCGCGACGAGCACCAGGACGGCCACGAAGGCAATCAGCTTCGGTTTCCACTGCAACATCTGCCAAACCTCCCCACACAAAGACGCCAGACGAGCGGATTCTTCCTTTGGGGTCGAACCGGCGTATCCCCCCTAAGGGGGATTTAGGGGAAATACCGGTTCTAACCAGGGGAAACGAGGCCCGCCTCGGCGAGCGGGCGGCGCCCCCAGGCGAACCGCTTTCCGTACCAACCGGAGAGGGTCGTGACGGCGACTCCGTAGCCTGACGAGTGGATGAACCAGCCGTTCCCCAGATAGATGCCGGCGTGGTCGACCTGTCTGGGCTTCGATTTCGGGCCGCCCGCCCCGAAGAAGATGACGTCGGCAGGCTGAAGCTTCGCGTAGGGAATTCGTTCCGCAACCGGAACCTCGCCGCTCATCGCGTACGTCGTCCGGCCCTGAAGCATGTCCGCCAGCGTGCCGCCCTCCGCGTACTGCTCGACCTTGTAGACGCGCCAGACGAATCCTGAGCAATCGAAGCCGCCGTGGACCTGCGGTCCGAACGGCGATTCGGGGAACTCGCTCTCCCCGCTCCAGACGTACGGGTAGCCGATGAAGCGGACTGCCGTCGTGAGGACTTTCTTCTGCCACGGTGTCAGTGCGGGGAGGACAAAGGATGCTGCAAGCTCCCGTATCGCCTGGGTATCGCCCTCTCCGAGCCGCAAGGTTCGCGCTGCGGAGTAGGCAGCTTCCGCGTGGGTCGCCGGTTCCCCCGGCGAGCGCTCGAGAGCGTCGAGTGCGGCCGGGTGGTTGGTGCGGAGACCGAGGAGCCGCGCAACGGCTTCGGTCCCGAAGCGAGAAGGAGTCGTGAGAGCCGCGGTCCTGGCTGCTTGCGTGAAGAGTTTCGCGCTGTCGGTCAGGCCGAGTGCGCCGACGAGCCTGGCGTCGAGGGCGGCCATCGTGACCTTCGCCGAAGGCGATGCGGGCGAGGCGGTCTGCGTATGCGTCAGGCCCGCGACGATCGTCTCCAGCTCTGCGCTGGTGAGGGGATCGTCGGGTCGCGCGGCCGCCGCCTTGGCCATTATTCCGGCAGCGACTACGGTCTTGAGCTCGGCCTGTGCCCACGATGTCCCCGGCTTGGCGGCGGCGGTTGCCGACGGCAGCGTGAGGAGCATGACGAGCGCGCAGACGTACACAAGGCGGCGGCGGCGCATGCCTGTGCTATCGGCGGGCTGTCATATCTCTTTAATCCGTGGTGGTTTGGCACACTTCGGAAGCCTGTGAAACCAAGGGAGCTGGTTAAGACGGTCGCCCGGGCTAAGCCCACGCGACCTCTATGCGGCGTCGCCGAGTCGGCGCCTTAGCTCACAGCGCCGTGGACGTAGAAATCAAGCCGGAGCCCACCGAGGACGAGCGCCGCGCCATCCTCGAGGCGCTTGAAAGGGAGGGTGGGGCCGCCGTGGCGCCCTCTCCCTGGCGCCGAGCCGGGCTAGGCCCGGGCCCAGAGGACGAGGCCGATCAGACGGTTGCGCCGCCGCGCCAGAGGCGTGGGGCGACGCGGGCGTAGTCCAGCCCCGAGATCCAGGTCAGCACCACCGCGACGAGCAGCGTCCACCAGGCGACCTCGTCCTGCCAGGCCCCGGCTGCCGCAAAGCCGCCGACGGCCGCGGCAACCGCCTGCGACCAGGTCTTCAGCTTGCCCAGGTCGCGTGCGTGGAGGACGACGCCTCGTTCGAGTGCGGCCAGGCGGAGCGCGGTCACGAGAAACTCCCGGACGACGATCGCCGCGACCATCCAGCCGGGTGCCACCCCCTCGTCGACGAGCATGATCAGCACGGCGAGCACCAGGATTTTGTCCGCTGCAGGGTCGAGTAACGAGCCGAGGGGCGACGAGTGCCCGCGACTGCGTGCGATGCGCCCGTCGAACCAATCCGTGGCCATCGCAGCTGCGAAGAGCGCCGTCGCCCAGTAGTCGTGACCGGGGAAGTCCCAGGCGTACAGCAAGATGACGAAAGGGACGGAGGCGGCGCGCGCGACTGTCAGGCCGTCCGGGAGACTCATCGGCCGATTTCCGGCCGATGAGTGGAAGGGGCTTCGGGGGAAACCGGGAGGTTTCCCCGCTCTCTCTCCTCGGGCGCCGCGGCGATCTCAGCGGCGCGGAGCCTGAGGCGCTCCGTGAAGAAGGGGGCCCGTGGGGGAAACATGGTTTTCACCACGGGAGCGAGCCACAGGCGAGCGACCACTCTCGCAAGAATAGAGGCGCAGTGGCCGTTTTCAGCAAGGTGCTAGTCGCGAACCGGGGCGAGATCGCGATCCGCGTGTTCCGGACGCTGCGGGAGCTCGGCATCGGCACGGTCGCCGTGTATTCGGACGTCGACCGGAATTCGGCGCACGTGATCTATGCCGACGAGGCGCATCTGATCGGAGCCGGGCCTCCTGCCGAGAGCTACCTGAATCAGGAACGGGTCCTCGACGCCGCGCGACGGGCCGGCGCGAACGCCGTTCATCCCGGCTACGGCTTCCTCGCGGAAAATGCGGACTTCGCGCGTGCCTGCGGCGAACAGGGTTTTGTGTGGATCGGCCCGCCCCCGGAGGCGATCGAGGCGATGGGGTCCAAGATCGAGGCGCGTGAGCGAATGCAGGCGGCAGGCGTCCCGATCATCCCGGGTGTCACCCGGCCCGTCGAATCAGCCGAGGAGGTGCGCAGGCTCGGCGACGAGCTCGGCTGGCCGATCGCGATCAAGGCGTCCGCGGGAGGCGGGGGCAAAGGGCTGAAGGTCGTGCGCGATCCCGCGGAGGTGGAGCGTGCGTTCGAGTCGGCCCGACGCGAGGGCGAGGCGTACTTTTCCGATCGGGCCGTCTACGTCGAGCGCTACCTCGAAGATCCGCGCCACGTAGAGGTGCAGGTGCTTGCGGACGCGCATGGCAACGTCATCCATCTCGGCGAGCGCGACTGCACGATTCAGCGCCGCCATCAAAAGCTCGTCGAGGAGACGCCGTCGCCTGCGGTCGACCGCGCGTTGCGCGAGCGGATCGGTGCGATCGCCGTCGATGCAGCGCGCGCGGTCGGCTACCGAAGCGCCGGGACGATCGAGGGCCTGCTCTCCCGTGAAGGCGAGTACTTCTTCCTGGAGATGAACACGCGCATCCAGGTCGAGCACACGGTGACGGAGATGGCGACCGGTCTCGATCTCGTGCGCGAGCAGGTGTTGATCGCAGCGGGCCAGCCCCTCTCCGCGCGCCAGGAGGACGTGCAGCTGCACGGGCATTCGCTCGAGTGCCGGATCAATGCAGAGGACGTCTCGAGTGGTTTCCTCCCCGCGCCCGGAACGATCACGCGCTACCAGGAGCCGGGCGGCCCGGGTGTGCGTGTCGATTCCGGTGTCGTCGCGGGGAGCGAGATCTCTCCGCTCTATGACCCGATGATCGCGAAGCTCGTCGTCCACGGCGTCGACCGCGAGCAAGCGCGACGTCGAATGCTGCGCGCGCTCGACGAGTTCGTGATCGAGGGGGTGAAGACGTTGATCGGCTTCCACAAGGCTCTGCTGACGCATCCCTGTTTCGTCGAAGGCGAGACGTGTCACGGCCTGGTCGAATCCGAGTTGCTGGCGGCGCGCGCGGCCGAATTCGAGAATGGGCGGCCGGTCGGGCGCCCGGTAGCTGGCGCGGGCGCCGTGCGAGAGGCAGTCCGCTCGGTCGAGGTCGATGGACGTCGATTCGAGGTGCGGGTGCTCCGCGCCGAGCCTGCCTTCGCCGAGCTCGGGAGGCGCCGTCGCGAACGCTCGCGCGGCAGCGGGAAGGCGGGCGCAGGGCGCGACGCCGTGGTGAGCCCGATGCAGGGGACGGTTCTCGCAGTCGAGGTCGCAGAGGGCGACGAGGTCGAAGCGGGACAAGTCATCTGCATCGTCGAGGCGATGAAGATGGAGAACGAGGTGCACACGCACCGCTCCGGCACCGTCGCCGAGCTCTCAGTCGCCGCAGGCCAGCCGATCAAGACGGGCCAGGTGATCTGCGTCGTGACGACCGAGTGAGATCTCGGCGCAAAACCGGCACAGACGCGTAGGCCGTAGGCGGGTATCGTCGATCGCAGAGGGTGGTGGGTGATAACCCCCACCCGGGTGGGGACGCGTGCGCGCGTGTACCTCTCGACGTGCGGAGATTCAGGTGCGGCGACACGCGGTGGGGCACGGGTAGAGTGCCGCGCCGATGGACCTCTACGAATACCAGGGCAAGCAGGTCTTCGCGCGCTTCGGGATCCCCGTGTCCGAAGGCCGCCTCGCAACGTCGCCCGAGGAGGCGCGCGCGGCTGCCGAGACCCTCGATGGCCCGGTCGTCGTCAAGGCCCAGGTACTGACGGGTGGACGCGGCAAGGCCGGGGGCGTGAAGCTCGCCGACGATCCAGCCGATGCGGAAGCGAAGGCACGCGACATCCTCGGCCTCGACATCAACGGTCACGTCGTGCGCAAGCTGTGGATCGAGCAGGCGTCCGACATCGCCAAGGAGTACTACCTCTCGATCACCTTCGACCGCGGCACGAAACAGCCGCTCTTCATGCTCACCACCGAGGGCGGGGTCGAGATCGAGCAGGTCGCCGACGAGAATCCGGACGCGCTCGCACGCCTGCACGTCGATCCGCTCGAGGGCTTCCAGCCCTACCAGGCGCGCCGTCTCGTCTACGGCGCAGGCATCGACGATCCCGGCGAGCAGAAGCAGATCCTGGCCATCATCGAGAAGCTCTACGACTGCTTCGTCCGATCGGACGCCATGCTCGCCGAGATCAACCCGCTGATCGTCACCCCAACCGGCGAGGTTCGCGCGCTCGACTCCAAGTTCACGGTCGACGACAGTGCGCTCTTCCGCCATCCCGACATCGCGGAGATGCGCGACGTCGAGGCCGCCGACCCGCAGGAACGGCTCGCACGCGAGAAGGGCGTGACCTACGTCAAGCTCGACGGCGAGGTCGGAATCCTGGGAAACGGCGCGGGCCTTTCGATGTCGACTGTGGACGTCGTCGTCGTCGCGGGCGGTCGGCCGGCGAACTTCTGCGATCTGGGCGGCGGCGGCGATGCACAGGGCGTCGTCGACGCGCTGGAGGTGATCACGAGCGACGACCAGGTGCGCTCGATCTTCTTCAACATCTTCGGCGGGATCACGCGCGGCGACGAAGTGGCTCGCGGAATCCTGGCCGCGCTCGATCGGATGAAGATCGAGCTGCCGATCGTCGTCAGGCTCGACGGCACGAACGCAGAGGAGGGCCGGCGGCTGCTCGCCGAGGCGGCGCCTCCGAATCTCCACGTCGAGCCGACGATGCTGGAAGCGGCGCAGCGCGCAGTCGAGCTGGCGGCATGACGGACGTCTGGTCGCAGCGGGCCGAGGCCTTCCGCGAGAGCCCGACTCATCGCCAAGGACCGGACCTCGATCTACTCGTCGAGTGGTGCGAGCCGGGCCACGACGTGAAGGTGCTCGACGTCGCGACCGGCGGAGGCCATGTGGCGAGGCGGCTCCGCGAGGAGGGCTGCACGGTCGTCACCGTCGACCCGGCGCCGGGAATGCGGCCGGATGTCGTTTCGAGTGCCGAGGAGCTGCCGTTCGCGGACGGGAGCTTCGACGTCGTCACGTGCAGGATCGCGGCCCATCACTTCCAGGACATCCACAGGGCGATCGCGGAGATGGCGCGCGTCACGCAGCACCTCGTCGTGATCGAGGACAACGTCTTCACCGACGAGCGCGTCGAGGAGGCCGAGCGCCTGCGCGATCCGACCCACGTGCGTTGCTATTCCGAGGACGAGTGGAAGGCGATGCTCACCGAGGCCGGCCTCGAGGTCGAGCAGCTCGAACGCTTCGAGCGTCACCCGGTCGTCGAGGACTGGCTCGCGCGAGTGGAGACGCCGCCGGCAGATGCTGCCCGTGTCCGCGAACTGCTTGCTGATCACGTCCGAGACGGTGTGCTGACGCTGAAGTCCATCGTCGTCAAAGCCCGAAAGAGCCAAAAGTAATGGCGATCATCGTCGACAACGACACGCGGCTCGTCGTGCAGGGCCTCACCGGCAGCGAAGGCCGCTTTCACGGATTGCGCAACCGCAACTATGGAACGCATGTGGTCGCGGGCGTCACGCCGGGCAAGGCGGGACAGGACGTCGAGGGGATTCCAGTCTTCAACACCGTCGCCGATGCGGTGGAGGAGACCGGCGCGAACACGACGCTCATCTTCGTACCGGCGCGGTTCGCGACCGACGCGATCTACGAAGCGGTCGACGCCGGCATCGGCACCGTGATCTGCATCACCGAGCACATTCCGGCTCACGACATGCTGCGCGTCTACACGTACATCCGCGGCAAGGGCGTGACGATGATCGGGCCGAACTGTCCGGGCGTGCTCTCGCCGGGCAAGGCGAACGTCGGGATCATCCCAGCCGAGATCTTCTCCGAGGGCGCGATCGGCCTCGTCTCGCGTTCCGGCACGCTCACTTACCAGATCGGCCACGAGCTCACGCAGCTCGGGCTCGGGAATTCGACGATCGTCGGCATCGGCGGCGATCCGGTCGTCGGCTCGTCCTTCATCGACGTCCTGCAGCGGTTCGAGACCGATCCCGAGACAGACCTGATGGTTCTCGTGGGTGAGATCGGGGGCGACGAGGAGGAGAAGGCCGCACGCTTCGTCCAGGATCACGTGACCAAGCCCGTCATCGCCTACATCGCCGGGTTCTCGGCGCCGCCCGGGAAGACCATGGGCCATGCGGGCGCGATCATCTCGGGCTCCTCGGGCACGGCCCAGGCGAAGAAGGAAGCGCTGGAAGCAGCCGGCATCCAGGTCGGGACGACGCCGACCGAGGTCGCGCAGCTCGTAGCCGAGCGCTTCGGCGCCCGCACCTAGACTCACTGCTGATGGAGACGATCTCCTTCGCGCGGGGCGTCCCAGCCCCCGAATGCCTTCCCGTCGAGGAGCTCGCCGACTGCGCGCGGGAGGTACTCGCGCGAGACGGAGCGACCGTTCTGTCGTACGGATCATCGGCGGGCTACGGGCCGCTCCGGGGCTGGATCGCGGAGCGTCACGGCGTCGATCCCGCACGCGTCCTGGTCACCAACGGCTCACTGCAGGGAATGGTCTTCCTCGCGGAACGGTTTGCCGGCGAGCGCGTGCTCGTGGAAGCCCCGACCTACGATCGCCCGCTGAAGATTCTTGCGGCCCGTGGCGTCGAAACCGCGCCGATCGCGATGGACGACGAAGGTCTCGACCTGGATGCGCTCGCACGCTCCCTCGAGAGCGGCAAGAAGCCGGCGTTCCTGTACACGATTCCCACCTTCCAGAACCCGAGCGGGAGGACGCTCAGCGAAGACCGCCGTCATCTCCTTGTCGAGCTCGTGCGCGAGCACGACCTGCTCGTGCTGGAGGACGATCCGTACGGGCTGGTTCGCTTCGACGGCAAAGCGCCGCCGACCCTGTTCGAGCTCGAAGGCGGCAACAACGTCGCCTACTCGTCCTCGTTTTCGAAGACGATCGCCCCCGGGCTGCGCGTCGGCTACTTCGTCCTGCCCCAGGTCCTCGAGCACGACCTCGAGGCGCTCGCGACCTCGACGTACATCACGCCGGTCCTGCTCGGTCAGGCGACGGTGTTCGAGTTCCTACGCCGCGGGAACTTCGAGCCGAATCTCGAACGGGTGGCGAGGCTCCTCGGTGCCCGTCGCGACGCCATGCTCGAAGCGCTCGAACGCGAGCTTCCCGACGCGCGTTGGAGCCGGCCGCAAGGCGGCTACTTCATCTGGCTGGAGCTACCGGCAGGCGGCGATGCCGCCGCGTTGCTCGAGCGCGCAGCCGCGGCAGGCGTCACGTTCGTGCCCGGCGCGGACTTCGGCGGCGCACGGAACACGGCGCGGCTCGCGTTCAGCTTCGTTTCTCCGGACGAGATCCGGGAAGGCGTGCGCAGGCTGGCGGCCCTCGTCCGCGAGCCTTTGACCGTCTAGGCGGCGCTTACCTGAGCGAAGTCGCCGAGCGGCCTCGGTACGAGGCGCGGCTGACGAGGTGGAACGAGAGACCCGCGGCTGTGCAGCCGGAAGGTCGGGCAGGGTGCGTCGGTCGGAAGGGCACAGAGCCCGGCACGACGGAAGTAGCAGTCGTCGCACGTCAGTGGTTTCTTGCTCAATTTTCTCCCCTGCCTAGAGAATGAGGCCGCAGCAACGAACGGGTGGATACTACGAAGGCCGCTCGTGTACACAAGGGTTGCCGCACATGAAAACTAAGCATTTTCCGGCAATTCCTTCCGGCCGAAAACTGCTCCGTTTTAGCTCTTTGGCGGCAGTGTTGCCAGCGCCTGCAACGCCTGTTGAAAACTCTTCACAGGGATGATCCGCAGGCCACGCGCGTAGCGCTTCGCGTCGCGTGCGTTGTCCCCATCGACCGGCACCAGGAAGACGTCGACGTGCGATTTTCTGGCCCCGATCGTCTTCTGCTTGATGCCGCCGATCCTCGTCACCGATCCGTCGAGCTGGATCTCGCCGGTGGCGGCGACCTTGTAACCGTGGTCGACGTCGCGTCCCTTCTTCTCAAGCAGCTCGAGTGCGAACGCGAGCCCGGCCGACGGCCCCCCGACCTTACGAAGGTTGAACTTGATGGCGAACGGCAGCTGAACGCTCAGGGCCTGGATCGGCAGGACGCCGATGATCGCCCGCTTCGGATCCTGGGTGTCAGCGGTCGTGCGGATCGAGAACGAGAGCTTCTTGCCGCCGCGCCGCACGGTGATCTTGACCGGGTCCCCGGGCTTGAGCCGAGAGAGCACAGCGGCCAGATCGGCGCGTGTGATTACTGCGTTCCCGCTTGCCGCAACGATGACGTCGCCGGGTTGCAGCACGCCGGCTGCATGCGAGCCCGAGGTCACGGCGACGACGCGGACGCCGTCGGGACGGATGGGAACGCGATAACCGAGCTGGCGCAGGGCGACCACGGAAGCGATCGCCTGGGAGACCTTCATCGTCGCAAGGTCGAGCTTGAAACGCTGCTGGTCCGAGATCCCCGGTTGCACGATCTGCGTGCGGTCGATCAGGTCGGAGCCTTCGGGTCGAACGTACTTGACGTAGGACTCGAGCAACGACGCCGGTTTGAGCAGGATGTCGACGTAGTAGATCCCCCCGCCGTCTTCGTCCGGTTTTGCGCCTTGCACCTGCACGAGCTCGGCCAGCGGATGAGCGTTGTCAGGAATCTCGAGGTATTGGTTGCTGTCTCGGGTCACCAGGATGACGAGCGTCGCGACCAGCACGATGAGGCCAGCCGAGGCGAGCCGTAACGGCGACAACAACCGGCCGAGCGCGGACATGGACTAGAACAGGCCCACTAGAACAGGCCCCGCGAAAGCCCGCCGTCGACGACCACAGTGGCCCCGTTCACATAGCGGGCGCGGTCGGAGGCGAGGAAGCACGCGACGTCGCCGAATTCCTGCGGGGTGCCCCAGCGGCCCACTGGGATGGCTTTCAGGTCGGCTTCGGTCGGTCCTTCCGGGTAGATCTGTGCGAGTCGCGCGGTCTCGATCCGGCCTGGCGCGACGCAGTTGACCGTGACGCCGCGAGGGCCGAGCTCCCGGGAGAGCGTTTTCGCCCAACCGTGGACACCGGGCCGCACGGCGTTGCTGAGCGCGAGATGGTCGGTCGGTTCCTTCGCAGCAACCGAGGTGAAGATCAGGATGCGGCCACCCGCGCTCTGAACCAGGTAGGGCAGGCAGAAGTCGACCAGACGCAGGGCCGGGAAGAAGAGCAGCTCGACGGCCTCCTCGAGCGACTCGGCGCTCATTCCGACGGCCGGCCCGGGCGGGGGACCGCCGCTATTCCAGACGAGGATGTCGATGCCCCCGAACGCTGCGACCGTCTGGCGCACGACGCCCTCGAGATCGCGCGGGTTCGTCACGTCGCCGCGCACAGCGAGGGCGCCGATTCGGTCCGCCTCGCGCTGGAGCACATCACGTCGGCGCGCGAACATCGTCACGTTCGCGCCTTCGCCCGCCAACGCCTCGGCCGTCGCGAGGCCGAGCCCGGACGAGGCACCGCTCACGATCGCCGTCCTGCCTTTTAGACCCAGATCCATGGCTACGAGGTGAGCAGGTCGACGACTTCGCGCACGGCGCCGGCCGAGTCGTTCAGCGTTGCCTGCTCGTCGTTGCTCAGGTCGAGCTCGTAGATCGCCTCGATGCCGCCGGACCCGAGCTTGACGGGGACGCCCATGTAAAGGCCGTGGATGCCGTACTCGCCCTCGAGATACGCCGTACAGGGAAGCACACGCTTCTCGTCGAGCATGATCGAGTCAACCATCTGCGCGGCGGCGGCGCCGGGCGCATACCAGGCGGACGTCCCGAGCAGCTCGACGAGCTCGCCACCGCCTTTCGCGGTGCGCTGCACCATGGCGTCAATTCCGGCTTCGCCGACGAGCTTTCGGAGTGGGACCCCGCCGACCGTGGTCGCGCTGACGACCGGAACCATCTGGTCGCCGTGCCCGCCGAGGACCATGGCGGTGACGTCCTTGACGGAGGCCCGGGTCTCCCAGGCGATGAAGCTCGAGAAGCGCGCGGTGTCGAGGATTCCGGCCATCCCGAACACCCGCTCCTTCGGCCAGCGGGAGACGTTCTTCGCGACGTGGCACATCGCGTCGAGTGGATTGGAAACGACGATGAGAATCGCGTCGGGACTCTGCGCGATCGCCTTCTCGGTCACGTCCTTGACGATCTTCTCGTTCGTGGCGACGAGGTCGTCGCGGCTCATTCCAGGCGAGCGCGGCAGACCTGCCGTGATGACGACGACGTCGGAGCCCTTCGTCTCGTCGTAGCTGTTCGAGCCGGTCACGCGCGGCTCGTACCCGAGCACCGCGCCCATCTGGTTGATGTCCAGGGCCTTGCCCTGCGGCAGGCCTTCCTTGATGTCGACGAGGACGACGTCGGCGTAGTCGTGCGCGGCGAGGACTTGCGCGCATGTGGCGCCGACGTTCCCTGCGCCGACGACGGTCACCTTGCGTCTCATACGCGCACTCCGAGCTTCTCGATGATCGCGTCGGCGACCTGGCTCGTGCCGACGGCGCTTGGGTCAGAGCGTGTGGGCTTCATGTCGTAGGTGACGCTCTTGCCCTCCCGGATGACCGCAGCGATCGCACGCTCGAGGTTGTCCGCGGCATCTCGCTCGTCGAGGTGGCGGAGCATCAGCATGCCGGAGAGCATCTGGGCCATCGGGTTGACCTTGTTCTGACCCGCGTATTTCGGCGCGGAGCCGTGCGTCGGCTCGAAGATCGCGATGCTCTCGCCGAAGTTCCCGCCCGGGGCGAGCCCGAGGCCGCCGATCATTCCGGCACAGAGATCGGAGAGGACGTCGCCGTACAGGTTCGGCAGCACGAGCACGTCGTACTCCTCCGGGCGCTGGACGAGCTGCATGCACATGTTGTCCACGATGCGGTCGTTGAACTCGATGTCGCTGTTCTCGGCGGCGACCTCCTGCGCGACGCGGAGGAACAGGCCGTCGGAGAACTTCATGATGTTCGCCTTGTGCACCGCCGTCACCTTGCGGCGGCCGTTGCGACGCGCGTAGTCGAAAGCGAACTCGACGATGCGCCGCGTGCCGGTGACCGAGATCGACTTGATCGAGATGCCCGCGTCGTTGTGCGCAAGTTCCCCGCCTTGCGCCTTGATCCACTCGATCAGCTCGCGCACCTCCTCGGAGCCTTGCTCGTACTCGATCCCGGCGTAGAGGTCCTCGGTGTTCTCGCGCACGATGATCAGGTCGACGTCGTCGAAGCGGGTGCGCACGCCCGGGTAGGTCTTGCAGGGCCGCACCTGGCCGTAGAGGTCGAGACTCTTGCGCAGCGCGACGTTGACCGAGCGGAAGCCGCCGCCGACCGGGGTCGTGATCGGCCCCTTGAGCGCCACGCCAGTCTCCCGGATCGCGTCGAGGACTTCGTCCGGAAGAGGATTGCCGCCGTACTTCTCCATCACGTCGGCGCCGGCTTCCCGGACGTCCCAGTCGAATTCGACGCCCGTGGCCTCGAGGACCCGGCGCGTCGCCTCGGTCAACTCGGGCCCGGTGCCGTCCCCAGGGATGAGCGTCACTCTGTGGGCCACGGCGGCGGACTCTATCCGCAGCGGCGTCGCTTGCGATGCCGCATCAGAGGGACGCGGGCTTTGCCTGCGTCCCGAATACCGCTAGAGTGCCGCGCCGCATGTCCCTCGTCGAGGCAGCCGCGAAGGCCGACGAGCTCGCGCAGTCGGGTGCCGAGCGCGAGCTGGCCACGCTGCGCAAGCAATGGGAGGACGAGCTCGAGTCTGCGGCCCGGAGTGCGGACTATCGCGAGCGTGCCATTGCGTATCGGGCGATCGGCCAGTTCCGCTTTCGCCAGAAGCTCGAGCTCCTCCGGCGCGGGCTCGACGACGAGAGCCCGGCGGCGCGCGGATCGGCGCTCCTGTCGGTGCAGCTCCTGTCGAAGGACAGCCCGGGCGTCGTCAACGCGATCCGCCCTGTCCTGCACACGATGGTGTCCACGGACGCGAATCAAGCGGTGCGCCGTCTCGCGGTCGTCTGTCTCCGGAACGGCTCTCCTCAGCGGGAGACGATTGTCCTGTTGACCGGGCTGGCCGAGGACGACGAACAGGAAGCGGAGCTACGCAACGCGGCCCGCACCGTTGCCGCGGACCTGAAGAAGCGGGCGGCGGCGAAGTCCTAGTTGGTGCAGGCGCGGCAGACGCGCGCCTGAATCACTCGGCCGCAGCTCGGGCACACCCGGGGCCGACGTCTGAGCTCCAGTGCGCTCTTGCTGAGTCCGGCGACGGTCATCAGGTACCCGATGCCACACGTGACTGCGCCGAGGAGTGTGATGTTCGGATCGAGATGCATGACTACTTCGTCTTCCTGCGCGCGTGCGGGTGTGCCTGGAAATACAACTCGCGACGGCGCCGATCGGATACGTGTGTGTACAGCTCGGTCGTCGCAAGATCCGCATGCCCGAGCATCTCCTGTACGGAACGTAGGTCGGCGCCGCCCTCGAGGAGATGCGTGGCGAAGGAATGACGAAGCAAGTGCGGATGGACTCTTTCCGGCTCGAGCCCGGCCTTGGCCGCCAGCTTGCGGAGGATCAGGAACGCCCCGGCGCGCGTGAGCCCGCCGCCCTTCGCGTTGAGGAAGAGCTCGGGTCGGTGCCGCACGTCCAGGAACGGGCGCCCCCGTCCCAGGTAACGCCGCAGTGCCTGCGCGGCTTGCCGGCCGATCGGGACGATCCGCTCCTTCGAGCCCTTGCCGATGCAGCGAACGATCCGCGCGTCGAGATCGACGCTCGACTTCTGCAGACCGACGGCCTCGCTGACCCTCAGGCCCGCGCCGTACAGGAGCTCGACGAGAGCCCGGTCGCGCAGCGCGCGCGGACTGGTGCCGTTCGCCGCTTCGACGAGCCGCTCGGCTTCTGCAGGGGAAAGCGTGCGGGGCAAGGTGCGGCGCCGTCGCGGCAGGTCGAGCTCGGCTGCGGGATTGTCGGTGCGTGCGCCGAGCAGGGCCTGGTGGCGGAAGAAAGTCCGGATCGCGGCGACGCGTCGTGCGATCGTCGAAGGCGACAGGCCGGCGGCGCGCAGCTCGGCGAGGTACTGCTCGAGTTGCTCCGTCGTGATCCGGCCGACGGGGCGGTCGAGCCAGGCCGCGAGTGCGGCGAGGTCGCGGCGATATGCGTCCACCGTCTTCGGTGCCCGACTGGTCGCGAGGAGCGCGAGAAAGCCTTCGACTTCGGGATCGCGTGCTGGTGATTCCATCGAGCACGGTTTCGTGGCGAGCATCGAATCGCCTGCCGTTTGCCGGGTTCGCGCCCAGGGGCGTCCGAACGAGATCGCAGCCCTTCTTGCGCCTCTTTCCCGCCTTCAACGACGAAACGATGACGTGAGCCGTCGCCGCCCGCCAGGTCTGTGGAAGAAAAGTCACGCTTTCGTCGCATAGGACCTGTCCGGCGTCGTGAAAGAGACAGCGCTCCGGCAGTCGTGGCGGCGACAGTCCCCGACATGTCTCGCGGGCACCGAGCCGTCAGGAGCGAGGGTGCGCCTTGTCGTAGACGCGGCGCAAGCGGCGGCCGTCTACATGGCTGTACAGCTGCGTGGTCGACAGCGAGCTGTGGCCCAGGAGGTCCTGGATCGTGCGCAGGTCGGCGCCGCCCTCCAGCAGGTGCGTTGCGAACGCATGACGCAGGCTGTGCGGATGCGCGAACACGCGGCGCAGCGTCGACGTGTCGAGGCGACGCCCGCGCGCCGAGAGGAACAATGCGTTTTCGGCCCCCGCGGCCAACTGGGGACGCGCTTCGTGCAAGTAGCGCGCGACGAGGTGACCTGCTTCTTCCCCGAGCGGGACGATCCGCTCCTTGCCGCCTTTGCCGCGGACATGCAGCTGCTCGCGATCGAAGTCCACGTCGGCGAGGTCGAGCCCGACCGCTTCCGCACTGCGTAGCCCCGCCGAATAGACCAGCTCGACGAGGGCGCGATTGCGCAGCGGCAGCGGTCCGTCGCCCACGAGCGCGTCGAGTGCAGCCTCGACCTCCGCCGTCTTCGGCGTGTCGGGCAGCCGCTTCGGGCGCCGCGGCGCCAGGGAGGCGTCCGGCACCTTCGTCGGCCCGAGGGTGTACCGAAGGAAGCTCCGGATCGCCGCGACCTTCCGGGCGATCGTGGCCGGGGCAAGCTTTCGCGGACGTGCTCGCCCGAGCTCGGCCACGTACTCCGTGAGCACCCTGACGTCGACGTCGCCGAGACCGAGGTTCCGTCCCTGCAGCCAGCCTCCGAACTCCTCGACGTCGTGCCGATAGGAACGCCGCGTCCCTTCGCTGAGCGCAGGCGAGTTGAGGAAACGCTCGATGGCCTGCGTCGTCGTCATGCAGAGCCATTCGCGGCCCAGCTAGCATCGCCTGCCCATGCCCTCCCGAGTCGAACGCCTCGCCGACCTGCTGGTCAATTTCGGCGCCAACGTGCAGAAGGGTCAGATCCTCGACATCGGCTCCGGGCTGGGGAAGGAGGAGCTCACGCGCGCAATCACCGCGAGCGCTTACAGGCGCGGCGCGAAATTCGTCGACGTCCACTACTGGGATCCGCATCTCAAGCGTGAGCGCGTGCTCTACGCGCCCGACGACGTACTCGACTTCGTCCCGCCCTGGTACGGCGAACGGACCTTGCAGCTCGGCGAGGAGCGCGGCGCGACGATCTCCCTCAGCGGCCCGATCGAGCCTCATCTCTTCGACGATCTGGATCCGGAGCGGCTCGGCCGCGATGTCTTCCCCCGTGTGAAGGAATGGACGACGGTCATCAACGAGCGCACGGTCAACTGGTGCGTGGCGCCCGGGCCGTCCGAGAAATGGGCGCAGCTGGTCTTTCCGGACCTCGACCCGGAGGCCGCGCTCGACAAGCTCTGGCAGCAGGTAGTGCACATCTGCCGGTTGGACGCAGACGATCCCGAGGCCGCCTGGCGGGAACGAAGCGGCGTCCTGAAGGGGGTGGCGCAGCGTCTGACCGACCTGCATCTCGACGCGATCCACCTCGAAGGGCCGGCTACGGACCTGACGATCGGACTGCTGCCGACGTCGCGCTGGATCGGCGGGGGAGACGCGACCATCGACGGCATTCCGCACATGGCGAACCTTCCGACCGAGGAGGTCTTCACCTCACCCGACCCTGAGCGCACCGAGGGAGTTGTCAGCGCGACGAAGCCGCTGACGACCCAGGGGCGGATCATCGATGGATTGACCGTGCGTTTCGAGGGTGGCCGTGCGGTGCAGATCGAGGCGGACTCAGGCGCCGAGACGCTGCGGGCGATGGTCGAGCAGGACGATGGCGGCGCGCGGCTGGGCGAGCTCGCTCTCGTTGATCGGGAAGGACGCATCGGTCCTCTCGACACCGTCTTCTACGACACCCTCCTCGACGAGAACGCGGCGAGTCACATCGCACTCGGCTCGGCTTACGACGCGGCGGTCGGCGACGAGGATCGCAAGCGGCTGAACCGCTCCAGCATTCACGTCGACTTCATGATCGGCTCGCCCGAGGTCGACGTAACCGGAATCACCCGCGAGGGCGAACGCATTCCTGTGCTGCGCGATTCGAGCTGGCAGATCTAAACACCTTCGCTCGGTAGCAGCGAGAACATCACGAAATCGACGCGGCGCTGCTGCCGCGGATTGAAATGCACCGACCGAAGCACGCCTTCGCGCGTGAAGCCCGCCTTCTCGGCAACGCGTTGAGACGCGACGTTGTCTGCGTCGGCACGCAACTGGAGCCGCTCGCAGCCCAGCTCCTCAAATGACCAACGGGAGACGAGGCGAACCGCGCGACTGGTCAACCCGCGGCCTCGCGCTCCGGAGCGCAACCAGTAGCCGACCTCGCCGACGCGCTCGTCGCCGACCCACGCGAAGCCGACACCGCCGATCACGGCGCCCGTGTCGGCGTCGGTGATTGCGAAGGGTGCAGAGGTGCCCGCTCGCCAGAAGGAGGAGGCCTGCTCGACCCACGTCCGCGCCTCACCATCCAGATACGGCTGCGGGATGGCGTCCATCCAGCGAGTCATCTCCTCGTCGCCGTCGATGCATTCAATCAGGGTGGGCACGTCTCTTTTGTCCCACTGCCGCAAGGTCACGACTGCGTCCGTCAGAGGTGGATCTGGCGCGGCGATCACGCCGCCGAGGCTAGCTCAGGGGAGCGCCGGCGGTAGCGGCAGCGGCAGCGGCGGCGGCGCCGGCACCGGCACCGGCACCGGCACATCAGGCAACTGGACGGGGAGATCGGGAGCAGAGACCGTCACGGTCGGCAGAGAAATCGGCGGCACCGACGCCACGGGTGGTGCCACTGCGACCGAGGCGGTCGCGGAGCTCGTGACGCCCGGTGACTCGGATTCAGTTTCGCGTGGTGACCTCGGCGTCGGGCTCGCGACGGTGGACGGTGCGGACGACGTCGGGGCGGACGAAGTCGGTGCGGGCTCGACGCCGGTGTGTGGTCGATCCGCTCGTGCGCGCAAGCGATGCCGTCCCGGCTCCGGCGAAGCCTGCGGCAGCCTCTGCGCGGAGCCGGAGACGGTGTCAGCGTGCGGCTGAATCAGCACGGCCGACGCATGCGGATCGCGGCCGGCACCGAGAGCCGAGGGGGAGGCAGACCCGACGCCGAAGAGCACGATCGCGCTGTACAGGACCGCAGACGCAGCGGTCGCAGAGAGGCCGAGCCTCCACTGGCCGCCGGGATTGTGCTTTGCGAGTCCCATTACCCCCTTATCGGGGTAGTCCGTCCGGCCTATGACCCTCTTGCGAGGGAACTGTTACCTGGGGGCAGCGCCTAGCTGACTGCGGCGACGATCTGTGCAGAGAGACTGCCGAACTTTCCGAGGAACTCGGTCCGCTCGGTCTTCAGCCGCTCCACCTGCTCGCGATACTCCTTCGCGCGGCCTGTTCGCTCGTAGAGTCTGCGCGGCTGGAGCACTTCGACATCGTCGATCCCCGGGACGGCCGACGCCACGAGATAGCCGAAGTCGGGATCGCGCTCCCATTCGATCGAGCCTTCGGCTATGCCCTTCACGATCGCCGACGAGTGCTTGATGCGCACCTTCTTCGAGCGCTCGTCCTCTTCGGGGCCGCCCACGCGTCCGGTGTTCATCAGATAGACCTCGAGCGGGTGCTCCTCGAGCAACTCGAGGAAGCGGTTGCCCTGCAGGTCGTGCAGCATGGGGAAGAACGGGTTCGTGCCCGGCACGCGCAGCGACTTGCCGGCTTCGTCGGTGCCGCCCGCCGCGGTGCCCTTCGTCTCGCCGAGCATGAAATAGGCCGCTGCCTGCGGGCCTTCGAGCTTCGCAACTGCGGGGATGACGTTCTCGTTGCGATTCAGGATGAGCAGGAAGTGCGCGTCGTCGATCTCGCGGTCGGCCGCGGACTCGATCACGCCGAACGGAAACGTCGCGCGCCCGTTCTGCGTGTAGGTCTCGTCGTAGAAGTCGACGTCCTCGCCCTTCTGCGAGACGTTCTCGAGGTACGAGTCCGGTTGCGTGACCGCACCGTAGATGGTCGGCTCGTCCTCGGGGTTCAGCCCGTAGGTCTTCGCGAAACAACCGTTCTCGGTCACGTAGACGCGGCCGTCCGACATCCAGGCGACGAAGTCGTCCTGAACGGGAAGCGAGCCATTCTGCTTCGTGAAGGTCGTCGTCGTCTTGCCGGTACCCGAGAGGCCGACGGTCAGGCAGACCTTGTCGCCATCGTCCGTCGGAATGATCTTGCACCCTGCGTGCAGCGGCAGTCCGCCCTGGTCGTAGACGAGCTTGTTCCACATCCGGAGCCCGCCCTTCTTCGACTCGCCGAAGTAGTCCGAGTTGAAGACGCGGGTCACACCCTGCTCGAGGTCCACCAGGATCAGCCGGTCGTCCGGGAAGCCTTCCGCCTGCAGGTTCGGTGTGTAGATCACGGTCAGCTCGGGCTCGAAGTCGTCCTCGGGCGGCCCGAAGTAGAGCTGCTGCTGCATTCCTGCGATGTTCGCGTTCGCTGCCTCGACGTACAGGCGCGTCGGCGTGCGGAAGTCAGGATCGTTTCCGATGTAACCGTCGATCACGACCATCTCTCGGCCCGATATGTACTCATCCTGCAGCTCCGCCCACGTGGCCGCTTCGCTCGTCGGCAGCGCCTGGTTCTGACCGTCTGGTTCATCCGTGACGAGAAACGTTGAGCGTTTGGAGCGCGCGAGAACCTGCGTCTGAACGTTGAGGTTCCCGTACTTCGTCGGGCGCGCGGTCGGCATCTTTGCTGCGAGCTCCTTGACTTCCACAGGGCTCGGGTTCTCGATCACCCGCTTCGCCTGGGGCAGTCGGAACAGCATCTTCGCCACGCTGGTCAGCTCCTTTTCGACGGCTAGGACTCGGGCAGTTTACCCGCGCCGCGAAATTGGACCCGGGTTGGCGGCCGTTCGTTAGGCATGCGTTGGCGACGCTTTCCAACGCTGCTCGACCCGGAGGAATAGGGTCCGGTTACAGGTGGGTTAGGGTCGGCGGCGAGCCTGGCCCGGTAATCGAAAGGAGATACAGGCATGACCACGCAGTTCCGCTTTCCGCGTCCCGCGGTCGCGTCCCGCCTGAAGCGTGCCGGGCCGATCGCAGCGGTGCTGATGGCTGCCTTCATCCTCGTCCCAGCCGCTTCGTCCGGGGTCTACGCGGACCCAGCAGGAGACGGTGGCACGGCAGGCGACATCACCTCCGTCACGGTCGTGGGAGACAAGGGGACCGGGCAGCTGGTCTTCAGGATCACGGGAACGAATATCGCCTCGTCCGAAAAGAGCCCGCTCTTCGTCGACATCGACAGCGACGCCAATCCGCTCACCGGAAACCTCTCCGAGAACGGATCGGACTACTCGTTCTACGTCGACAACAACAGCTACGCCCTGGCTCACTGGGATGGCGGCCAGTGGGTCGAGGCGCCCGCTCTGAGCGTTCAGGTTCTCGGCAGTACAAGCCTGATCCTGATCTCGGTCAACCGAAGCGAGATCGGCAACACATCCGTGCTCAACTTCTTCGCCGCAACGTTCAACACCGTGGACCTCGCGTTCGACAGCGCTCCGAACGACGGCGCGTTCAACTACTCGTTCGACGCGAACGGGCCGCAGATCGACTCGGTGGACGTCCGGAAAACTCCGTCGGCAGGGCCGAAGGCCGGGAAGAAGTTCGTCATCGTTCCGACAGCGCTGAAGCTGCCGCCGGACGGGCGGACGAGCCCGAGCCCGATCCTTCCGGAAAGCTACTCGTGCACGGCGAAGCTCGGCGCGAAGAAGCTCGCCGGCAGCGGCACGGGCCGCTGCACGATCGCTGTTCCGAAAGCGAAGGCCAGAGGCAAGAAGCTGACGGTGCAGCTGACCGTCGTCTACCAGGGCACGAAGAAGGTCGTATCGCTGACGTTCAAGGTCAGGTGATCCAGAGGTGGGGGGCGCGGCCCCGGCCGCGCGGTTGACCTTCCAGGCTCCCTGGGCGAAGTGAGCGGCGAGGGCTTTCGGGTGCCCGCCGCTTTCTCGCAACCGTCGTAGCGAAGTCCGCAGCCAAGGCCTATTCGATAGCTTGCTCCGTGGTGGAAGCCAAGCACGACGTCCTCATCGTCGGTGCCGGCTGCGCGGGCATGCGTGCGGCCATCGAGGCGCACGATGCGGGCGCCGACGTCGCGCTGCTCTCGAAGATCCATCCCGTCCGCAGCCACTCCGGCGCGGCCGAAGGTGGAATCAACGCCGCCCTCGGCAACGCCTCGGAGGACAGTCCCGAGGAACACGCGTACGACACCGTGAAGGGCTCCGATTACCTGGGCGACCAGGACGCGATCGAGATTCTCTGCAACGAGGCGCCCGGCGACGTCTACCAGCTCGAGCACTGGGGTGCGGTCTTCTCCCGCACCGACGACGGGCGGATCGCGCAGAGGCCGTTCGGCGCTGCGGGCGCGCCGCGCACGGCCTATGCGGCCGACATCACAGGGCATGTCCTCGTGCACGTCCTCTACGAGCAGGTGATGAAGCGCGAGATCCCGACGTACGAGGAGTTCTTCGCCTGGAAGCTCGTCATGAACGACGACCGCTGTCAGGGAGTGATCGCCTGGGATCTGCTGGACGGCGGCCTGAAGTCGATCGGCGCGAAGACGGTCATCCTGACAACGGGTGGGGCGGGCCGGCTGTACGTCGGAACGACGAACGCCTACGCGTGCACGGGCGACGGCATGGCCCTCGCGCTCCGCGTCGGCGTCGCGCTGAAGGACATGGAGATGATGCAGTTCCACCCGACGACGCTCTCGCCGACCGGCGTCCTCATCACGGAAGGTACTCGCGGCGAGGGTGCGTACCTGCTCAACTCGGACGGCGAGCGGTTCCTGAAGCGCTACGCGCCGAACGCGATGGAGCTCGCGTCGCGTGATGTCATCTCGCGCGCAGAGCAGACGGAGATCGACGAGGGGCGAGGGATCAACGGCAACGTCATCCTCGATCTGCGCCATCTCGGCGCGGAGAAGATCCTGGAACGGCTACACGGCACGCGTGAGCTCTCGATGACCTTCGCCGGCGTCGATCCGATCTACGAGCCGATCCCTGTCCGGCCGGGAGCCCATTACCACATGGGTGGCGTCGACACCGACGTCTGGGGGCTGACGGAGGTCGAGGGCCTCTACGCCGCGGGCGAATGCGCGTGCGTCTCGGTTCACGGCGCCAATCGCCTCGGCGGGAACGCCCTGATGGAGACGATCACGTACGGGAAGCGCGTGGGCCGCCATGCTGCCGATTGGGCGCTCTCGAACACGACGGTGGAAGTGCCGCCGTCGGTCGAGGCCGACGCCGAGCGTGAGCTGAAGGAGTTGCTCGACCGCTCGGAGGGAGAGCGGCCGTGGTCGATCCGCGACGAGCTGGCCGAGTCGATGCACGAGAACTTCGGGGTCTTCCGCCGCGAGGAGCAGATGCGAAAGCAGGGCGAGATCGTCGCAGGCCTGCAGGAACGCTACGAGCGCGTGATCGTCGAGGACAAGGGCAACGTGTTCAACAACGACCTCACCCAGGCCCTCGAGCTCGGCTTCCTGCTCGACCTCGCCGCATGCATGGTTCCTTGCGGCATCGAGCGCAAGGAGAGCCGGGGCGCGCACGCGCGGCCGTACGACTATCCCGACCGCGACGATGAGCATTATCTGAGACACACGCTCGTCAGGTGGGTCGACGGCGGTCCGAGAGTCGACTGGAAGCCAGTGACCATGACCAAGTGGAAGCCCCAGGAAAGGACCTATTAGTGCACAGCGAGCTAGCTCCGGCACCAGGCTCGACGACGATCGACGTCGCGCTGAAGATCTGGCGTTACGACGCGGAGACCGGCGACAAGGAGCTGAAGCGCTACGAGGTCGAGGCGCCGGACTGGGTGACGCTCCTCGACGTGCTCGACATCATCAAGGACAAGCACGACGGGACGCTCGCGTATCGCAAGAGTTGCCGGATGATGATCTGCGGCTCCTGCGGAATGCGCATGGACGGTGCCGCGGTCCTCGCCTGCAAGACGCGCATGTACGACATTGCGAAGTCCGGTCATGTGCCGGTGATCTCGTCGATGGGAAACATGCCGGTGATCAAGGATCTCGTCGTCGACATGGATCCCTTCTGGGGGAAGATCCGCCGAATGAAGCCCTGGCTCGACCCAGGCTACGAGGAGCCGCTCGAGAAGGAGCGCATCGTCTCGCAACAGCAGATGAATGTGATCCACAAAGAGGCGCTCTGCATCATGTGCGGCTGTTGCGTCTCCGAGTGCAACTCGATGGAGTCCGATCCCGAGTTCTTCGGGCCGGCTGCGCTTGCGAAAGGGATGCGCTTCGTCGGCGACGTGCGAGACCAGGCGGATGTGGCGCGCCTGAACGACTACAACGACGAGCACGGGATCTGGGACTGCACGCGCTGTTATTTCTGCAACGAGCGCTGCCCCAAGGGAGTCGATCCCCGTGATGCGATCGCGAAGCTCGGGGCCGAGTCGATCAAAGAGGGAATCGACCATGACCTGGGCGCGAAGCACGCAAACTGGTTCGTCACCTCCGCCAAGACCACAGGGTGGCTCCGCGAGACCGAGCTCGTCCCGAAGACGCAGGGGATCGTCACGGCGATCAAGGAGACGAAGTTCGCCCTGAACCTGGCGAAGCACGGCAAAGTGCCGCTGCCGATCCCGCCGCACGTCGCCGAGCGGGTCGGCGAGGCCCGCAAGCTCTACCACCTCGTGAAGGAGCAGGGCCGTGACGGCGCTCTCGGCATCGTCCAGGGCGAGCATGCGCTCGGCCGGATCGAGTTCTCCGAGCAGGCCGGCGTGAAGACCGGCGATCCCGACGTGCAGCCGGGTGTAGAGCCGCCGCACGCAGAAGGATGAGGAGAGTCGCGTACTTCAAAGGCTGTCTCGCGTCGCTCTCCGCGAAAGAGCTGGACTCCTCCACCCAGGCGCTGGCCCCCAAAGTTGGTCTAGAGCTCGTAGAGCTCGAGACAGTGACGTGCTGCGGCGCCGGTGACATCCACGAGGCGGAGCCGGACTACTACCTCCACCTGAACGCACGCATCCTCGCGTACGCCGAGGCGGCCGGCTGCGACACGCTGCTCACCGTCTGCAACGTCTGCACTTTGAATCTCAGGCAGGCCAACTGGCAGCTGAAGAACGACGAGAACCTGCGAGACCGCGTCAGCACGAACCTGGAGCGCGTCGGCGTGCCGCCGTACAGCGGCAATGTCGAGGTGCGGCATCTGTTGTGGGAGATCGCGGAGGGCGAGGGCTACGAGCTGTTGAAGCAGTCGGCGCACAAGGGCCTCAAAGGATTGAAGATCGCGCCGTTCTACGGCTGCCAGATCCTGCGTCCCTCGAAGATCCTCGGCTTCGAGGATCCCGACCGTCCCTGGTCGCTCGAGCGGATCATCGAGGCCTGCGGAGGCGAAGCGATCGACTATCCGGCGAAGATCAAGTGCTGCGGCTTCCCGATCATCCAGGCGCGCGAGGAGACGGCGCTCGGCGAGCTGATCCAGCCGATCGAGCAGGCGAAAGAGGCCGGCGCAGACGTCATCGTCACCCCGTGCCCGCTCTGCCATCTCTCGCTGGACGCGTGGCAGTCCAAGCTGAAGAAGGCGACGGGCAAAGACTTCGCGATGCCGATCCTGCACCTCTCGCAACTGGTGGGCGTCGCGGCCGGGCTGGAGGAGTCGGAGCTGAAGTTCAAGCGCCACGTCGTCCCGGTGACGCCTGTGCTCGAGAAGCTCGAAGTCTGACTCGCGCCGGGACCCTGTTCGGCGGCGTTGCCGGAGCTGCGGTGGGTTGGGGCTGGTTCGAGGCCGGGTGGGTTCGATTACGGACGCTCGACGTCCCACTGCCGCGTCTGCCGGAGGAGCTCGCAGGCCTTCGGATCGCACACCTCTCCGACTTCCACCTCGGCCTGCCCTCGCGCGGAGCGGTCGCCGTCGAACGAGCGGTCGACTGGGTCCTCGAGCGCAAGCCCGATCTCGTCGCGATCACGGGTGACCTCGTCTCGCGCCCGCGCGGCGAATCGTTACTGCGCGAAAAGCTCGCCCGGCTCGATCGGCCCTTCGTCGTGCTGGGGAACCACGACGTCGAGCACAGTCGGGATCCCTTCTCTCGCGCTGCAGGGCTCAGCGATCTGTCTCCGGCGCGGCTTCTGGTCGACGAGAGCGAGACGGTCGAGCTACGCGGTCGCGGCGTGCAGCTCGTCGGTGTCGACCCGCGTGCATATCGCGAAGGGCGTTCGCGGCCGTGGGAGTTGGTGGATGAATCCGCAGAACTCCGCGTCCTGCTCTGCCACTTCCCGTACGTCTTGAGCTTCCTGCCACCCGGAGCGTTCGATCTCGTCCTGAGCGGCCACATGCACGACGGTCAGATCGCGCTACCACTGGGGCGCGACCGGAAGTACCGCTTCGCCCATCCGAGCGTTCGCTTTGCGACGGGGCTCTACGAGCTCCCGGGCGGGACGATGCACGTCTCGCCGGGCCTGGGAACCACGTTCGTCCCGTTTCGGTTCTTTGCTCGGCCCGAAGCTACGGAACTGGTGCTACAACGCCGTTGATGGCCACGATCTCGAGCGACATCCTTGCGAGCTATGCCGCCGACGCGGCGCGGGAGGTCGATGGGGTGCGAGGGCTGGTGGAGAGTGCGCTGCACAGACACAAAGGTGTGCGGATCGTCGATGACGAAGGGGGAGTCCGTGTCGAGCTGCATCTCGCCGTGGAGTGGGGAGCGTCGATTCCGACCGTCGGCAGGGAAGTGCAACAGCGTGTCGCGGCCTACCTCGCGCGCATGGCGAAAGTCGATCCCGAAGTGGTTGACGTGATCGTCGACGAGATCGGGCCGCAATGAGCGGGCCGCGCGTCGCCGGACTGACGGGCGTGACCTTGCAGGACGCACCAATGGTGTGCCACGACTGCATCTGGTGGCAGTCCCGCGAGGGCCGCACGACCGACAAGCGAAAGTGGATCGAGAAAGCGGAGACCGAGTGGGGGCCCTGGGGTACCGTGTACTACGACGCAGACGGACACGTGCTCGGCTCGATGCAGTACGGCCCCGCCGGGTTGTTCCCCCGCGCGGCCGAGCTGCCGGCCGGCCCGCCGTCAGACGACGCGGTGCTGGTGACGTGCGCCTATCTCGTCGAGACCTCGAGCCCATGGGTGATGCAGTCGCTCTTCCTCGCGGCGATCGGTGACGCGCGCGATCGCGGCGCGAAGGCGCTGGAGGCATTCGCCTATCGGTATGCAGATTGGGAGTCCCACTACGAGCGCTTTTCGGTGCACAAGACGATCTTTCCTGCCGATTTCCTCGCCGATTTCGGCTTTGTGTCGGTCCGCAGCTCGGGCCGCGTCGAGCTCTCGCGCCTCGAGCTCGGAGGCCTGGTGTCGGTTGCGGAGCCCGGCCGGGCGAAGGTGCTACGCCGCGTGAAAGAGGCCCTCGTGCCGACGCCGGTGCCGCACGGCTCTCGCAGCGCCTAGCTGCAAAGTGCCTGCGCGGGTAGCCGAACAGCACGACATGCAGTGAGCCAGTTTTAGCGCAGGCGCACCGGACGTGAGACAGCGCTTTGGGCGAGGCGCGCGACGATTCGGTACGTGCCCGCCCTCGTGCCGATCGGGGCGACGAGCGAGTAGCTACCCATGGCCGTCGTATGCACCCGGGCGAGCAAAACGAGCGTGGGCTTCGCCGAGCGGCGCGCGGGAGGCCGGACGCGGTAGAGCGTAACCTCGGCGCCGGCGACCGGATCGCCCAGTGTGTCGCGGACAACACCTTTCACCGCACGCGCGCGTGCAGCGACCGTCATACGGCCTGGCGGCATGCTGCCTATTAGCCGCAAACCGACCAGGGCTTCTCGCGCCCGCGCGAGGTTCCATGTGGAGGCCGGCGTGCCGTCCGGGTCGACGACGTAGCGGTCGGACGAAGGCGTCTCGAGCTTGAACCGAATCACGACGAACGGCGCAATCCGCCGCGCACTTCGACGGATCGGAGAGGGCCGAGCGAGCTGGAAAGCGACGGCCCCTTGGAACTGCGCGTTCAGCTTCGGATCCGCCGACTGCATCAACACGGAGAAGCCGGTGATCGCGCTCACCTGGCAGTCGCATCCACCGAAGTGGGGGATCTCGACGCCGTCGCGAGAGACGGCGATGCTGTACTTCGCGGTCGAGGTGATCGCCTTGGTCGCCGCTTCCTCGGCGCTCGTGCTGTCGTTGTCGAGTCGAACGAGCCACTGGATGGAGGTTGTTCCGCCGACCGAGGGCTTCTTCGGGTCGTGGAACGCCGGTCCGACCCATTCTCCAAAGCCTGACTCGTGATAACCACTTGGGAACGTCAGCGAGGCGGCGAGCTCGGGTGCGTACGTAGCAGGCAGGTTCACTCCGGCCAGAGCGATGACGGTCGCCGTCGGCTCGTCGCTTTGCGCTGCGCCCGGGACACCGGCGAAGAGCAGGCACGCGAGACCTACGAGGAGCAGGGACTTCTGCCGCAGAAGTAGAAACACCTCAACTTCAAAGTAGCACTGAACCTCGTCCACCTCCATAGTGCAGGTGAAGACGACGCGGAATCCAGAAAGGACGCAACTTGCGTCAAAGACGTGCGCAGAGTGTGCGAGGGCGCGTTAGCGTGGCCGAGGGGGCCGGACTCCGCGGGCCTGGCCGCAGGCCCCGCGCCCGGCTCCCAGAAAACCGTCTGATTGCGCGCGGTAACGTGGCGTTTCCTAGCTCGGGCACCCTCTGTGAGCAGGCCACGTTCCGTCCCCCGGGCCGTAAAGCACCTCATCCGCACCTGCGGGGCGGCCGCGCTATCGGCCCGCCTTACGGGACAGCTCGGGGCTGACCGGCGATGGCCGTCAAGCCGCGGACCCGCGCTAGGTTTCTGCTCCCGATGCGGTCGGCGGCGGCGGGGATGGGATTGCCGCCTCCTCGGGGATCGTGAACGAATCGGTCGCGAGCGGTGGTCCAAGGTTGTGCGTCTCCAGGGCGGCGACCGGATTCCCTCCGACTGGGTCGACAACCGGCGCTGACCGCCACTCGACCTCGTACGTTCCCGGAACGAGAGGCTCCGAGGCCGGAAACTCGTCAGGGTAGACGACCCTGCACGTGCTCATCGGCAGCGCACCGATAAAGGACGCAGGCCCCGTCACGAGGCTGAAGTTGGTGTCGTTCGGCGTCTTGACGTTGCACCAGTAGCGCGCGCCGCCGGACCAGCTGGCACGGAGAGAGAGCTCGACCGCGTCGGTTCCCCGGCCGGAGGCCTTCGGTTTGAATCCGAGCGCCGCGAGCACCAGCAGGACGGCGGACACGATTGCCAGCGTGGTCGCGCTGTCGGCATTCCATACGAGGATCACGCCGAGGACGAGCCCGACGAGCCCGAAAGACCCGATCAGCAGCCGAACGGTCCCGGAAACGCCCAGCCCGGCGAGCAGGCGGCCCGGCGTCGTCGGTTCCCCGGTCGCCTCAGGAGTTGGCTCTCGCTCCGGCGGGCTCGGCTCCCGCGCGTTCGTCGGCGGCCCATCGCTCATCACTGTCACCCTGGCCGAAAGGGCGGGGTCCGGCAAGTGGCCTCTGTCCGGCCGACGGACGTCCAGCGGGGTTGCCGTGCCCCCCTCGCGTCGACCAGGCGCGGCAGCATGAGGTGCGGGGTGAGGCTTCGAGCCGAGCGTGTTTCCTCTTTCCTTCTTACGAGCCGATGAAACTCGTGTCGACGGCGATGTCGTCGAGCGCGACGTCGTAGGTACGACTGCCCGAGTTGTCACCGAGCTGGATGCGGCCGATCGCGCTCGTGCCGAGGTTCTGCGTCTTGCTGAGTGCAGTGATCTTCGTGCCGTCGAGCCAAACCTCTGTCAAGCCGGACACGCCGTTGATTTTCGCGTGCAGCTCGAGCGTGTGCCAGGCGCCGAGTGAAGCGGCAGTCGAGCTGTTCGTTGTCAGGTCTCCCGCGTCGTTACGGATCGAGATGACGCCGCTGCTGCTTCGATAGACGCCGAGGATCGAGGTGCCCGTCGCCGTGCGCAGCTTGAGCAGATAGACGGAGTTGGCGCCCTGGCTGATCACGTGGAAGCGCAGCCGGTAGTAGAGGTCTGACTGCGCCGGCGACAGCTGCTTGTAGGTCCAGGTCGCCGCGCCGGTTGTCGTCGCACGGGCAGCGAACAGGCCGGCATACACCTTCGCCTGCTGCACGACAAGCCCGTTATTAGTCGACCAGCGGGAAAGGTCGCCGCTCTCGAATCCGTCTGCGAAGAGCGACACGCTCGGGATCCCGGGTGTAGTGACGCTGGCGGCATTGCTCGCAGCCGAGACATTTCCCGCAGCGTCGCGCGCCTTGACCGTGTAGCTGTAGGTCGTGCTTGCCGAGACCGTCGTGTCGGCATAAGTGGTCTGCACGCCGACCTGCGCGAGCAAGGAGCCATCGCGGTAGACGTCGTAGCCGGTGACGCCGACGTCGTCGGTCGAGGCCGTCCAGTTCAGAGTGACCCGGTCGGATGAGGGGGCGTTCGCGCTGAGGCTCGATGGCGCGGAAGGTGGCGTGTTGTCGACCGGCGGACCGTTACAAGGGACCGTGCCCGAATCGACAGTGGTGCCGGTCGTCGTGATGTAGCTGTAGTTCGCACTCGTCGGATTCAACTCGAGACGCAGCGCTCCGAACTGAGTGAAGTTCGAGGCGGCCAGGCGCGGATCGGAGGTCACTGCCTGCTGCACGCCGTGTCCCCCGGTGCCGGCGACAATTTCGGTGACACCGTTCGCATTCGGGACGCCGGCGCTGTCGAGTGGCACGTAACGCTGATAGTCATGGTCATGGCCGTTGAGGACAAGGACGCCGCCGTGCTGGACGAGCATCGACCAGATGCCGCTCATCCGAGCTGTCGGGCCCTCTGGGCCGACGTTGTAGAGCGGATGGTGGTAGTAGACGAGCGTGCAAGCGGCATTGTCTGCCGCGAGGTCTTGCTGCAGCCACTGGTACTGGGCCGTTCCGGGCGAGGTCTGTCCGTATTGCGACGTGGAGTCGAGGCTGATGAAGTGCCAGCCGGCGGCGTTGAAGCTGTAGTAGTGCGGCACGTTGTCCCAGTAGTCGAAATAACCACTCGCTTGGGCGTCGAAGCTGTACTCGTGGTTGCCGATGGTCGGGTTGGAAATCGCTCTGAATCGGCCGTAGAGCGTGCCGCCGCTGTCGTAGTAGTTGACGAACTCGGCCGGCGAGGCCTTCTCGTAGACGTCGCCGAGGTAGAGGAAGAGATTGGGGTTCCAGGCGGCGATCTGGTTGACGACGGACGTCTCGGCGGGCTCACCACTGGCGCCGTCGCCGATCGCAGCGAGGACGAACGGCTGCCCCAGCCCGGGCTGGGTGCCACTCGTTGCAGTAAACGTCTTGGAGTTGACGGGTGGCTGCGTGACCCCGTTGTTGAAGCTGAGATTGATCCCGGTTGGATCGCTGATGAAGCCATCGTCCATCGTCGCCTGCGCCTGCAGGGCGTGCGGGCCGTCGACCCAACGGGCGCTCGGCAAGCTGAAGCTGAAGGGCTGGGTGAAGTCGGTCAGGACATAGCCGCCTTCGAGCGTGAAGACGAGCCATTTGATCCCAGGCGGCGTCGCTCCGTTGCGCGAGTTGACGGAGACGGTGGCGGAGACCGCGGTCGCTCCGGTCACCAGGCCCCCGCCGGCGGGACTCGTTATGCAGACCGTCACCGAGTACGCATTGCTCCCTGGACTGCTCGTCTCGCAGCCCGGCGCATCGGGTGTCGTGGCCGAGACCGAGCCCGAAGCCGGCGAGTGGTTTCCGGTGGCATCGAAAGCGTCGACGGTGTAACTGTGAGTCGCGCCGCTGGCCACGGGGGTGTCGCTGAACGTAAGCGTCGAACCGGGAACAGTCGCCAGCGGCGTTGTCTGTCCATCGCGGTACACGTCGTAGCCGGTGACGCCGACGTTGTCAGTCGAGGCATTCCAGCTGAGATCGATCCGCGTCGGACTCGCGGGGGTGGCTGCGAGCCCGGTGGGCGTGCTCGGCGCCTCCGTATCGTTCGAGCTGCTCGTCTCAACCACGAGCTGGGGCGAGGTAGCGCCCGACTCGCGGCTCGCCAGCGCCAGCGCAGTGCTGTTCGTTGTCGCCACCGCAAGGTTGAGGGTGTGGCCAGAACTGGCGAGCGGCGTCACGTCCGCGCTCGTCCATGTGCCGGTGGCGACCGGGCCCGATGAGCCGACTATCGTGGTGTCGAGCGCGGGTGCGATGCTGTAACTGATCGTGCTCTCACTCCAGCTTGCCGACGGATCGGCGAGTGCGAAGGCGTCGTAGCCGGTCGACTGGCTGCTCTTGGCCCAGATCAGCAGCGTCGCCTTCGTTACCTGACCGCTCACGTTCCCCAAGCTGAACCTGAGGTAGCTCCGAACGGTCGGAGAGCCGTCGACGCGCAGGCTCGTGGAAGACCCGTACTTCGTAGTCGGGGCACTCGAGTCGACATAGGCGTCCGCGATTGGGGTGAGGGTCACCGTCGTCGCCGCCGTCGCCGCGCCGGCACGGGACGCCGCCCCCATGGGCGCCGCGAGGATACACACGACGGCGAGGACAATGAGCGCCCTAACCGAGGACCGTGCAGCGACCACACGTAGTGGCAGTCTTAGTTGCAGTTCAAGTCCTCCCTCTCAAGCAAGGCGCTGCTCTCCCTTCCCGGAACCAGATGTGCTTCGCAACGGATTCAAGGCCAGACCTACCTCCTGGGCGCGCCTGGAGGCCGCTAGGCCCTAGGCCGCCGTTTCTGTCACAGATGCAGTCGCAGGCAGCAGACCGTGGAGGTGTGCCCAGCGGCTTGCCTCCGTTCGATTTACAACGTCGAGCTTGCGATAGATGTTCGAGAGGTGGAACTTCACGGTCTGCTCGGTAACCCAGAGCATCTTCGCAAGCTGCGAGTTCGAGTACCCTTCGGCAACGAGCTGCAGGATCTCGAGTTCACGACGTGTCAATTCGGGCGTCTCCACCGACACGACGGGCTCTGGTGGCGCGGTTGTCTTCTTTGAGTGCGCCAGGTAAATGGAGGCCTCGAATCCTTGACGAATTGCCACCATCAGGTCGTCCTGTGCCGCCGTCTTGAGACAGAAGACCGATGCACCGGCCGCGAACGCCGACTCGATCTGCTGTGGATGGTCGGTCGCCGAAAGGACGACCGTCTTCAGCCCTGGGTGCACTTCGTGCGCTTTCCGCAGACACTCGATGGCGTTTAGCTCGCCGTCATCGGCGCTGTCGTCCGTGAGCAGGATGTCTGGGTGGTGCTCTTCGACCAGACCCAGGGCCTCTACGGGCTTTGTCGTCTTGCCGACAATGCTCACGCCCGCATTTGTGAGCAGGTGAATCATCGCCTCGAGCCAGAGTGGCTGCTCGTCGAGGACGACCGCTGTTCGCTCCCCATTCTCCCTCATCGAAAGGGCCGCCTTTCGAATTGATGTTCCCTAGTCTGGTGGTTGTATCGCTTTAGCGAGCCGCTGTAAATAGGCGAGGCTTTTTCCAGGACCTTTGGTCAAAATCTACTCAGGTCTGACGACATGCAGGCTGGCAGCCGTCATATCTCGGCCCGGTCTTAGGGGTTGCCGGCCTGATCCGTCACTATGACGAGCTGCGGCGGATGGCCGGTTCGTTCGCGGCTTGCAACTGCGAGCTGGCGCGCACCGATGCCAACGAGGGCAAGGTCGAGCGTCATTGACCTCGAGCGCATGGCCGGCGTCACGTCGATCGAGACCCACTGGCCTGCGAAGAACGAACCGGACTGCGCGATGAGGCGCCCGACTGCCGGCGCGTTGCGGTAGGTCGTCTTCGACTCGATCCACGAGTTCCCAGAGGCGCGGACCTGGAATCCGTCGCCGCTACTGGTCAATGTGTAGAGCCGGAGCGTCGCGCGAGCGATGGTCCCGGGAATCCCGAAGATCTCGAATCGAATGTAGCTCCGGGCGACCGGCGTATCGTCGACCCTCAGCTCACCGTTCTTGCCGAAACTCGCAAGCGGCTCGTTGGCACGCACGTAGGTGTCGGCAAGCGCGACGAACGTCCTCTGCGTGGTCGGCTGCAGCGTCGACGTCGTCTGCCCGTTTTTGCCGCCTCCGCAAGCCGTTGCGACGGCGGCCAGTACGAGCACGAGTGTCGACAAACCGATGACCCTGCCGCAGCGTGCAATCAGCACCCTGAGAAGTAGTGTGCCAGGAGTTACGGACAGATCGCGAGGCGATGTCATGGCGAGGGCTCGGCCTGACCTTGACTAGCTTGGCAATGACGAGCTGAGCCGCGACGCCGCTTGGGCAGACTTTCGGTGCCCTTGAGCCCTCCTTTGACGCGGTCGAGGCGATCGACCGCCTCCGCGCGTGCGCGATCCTGACCGCGAGCAGTACAAATGGCGCGGCGAGGCACCTGCGACCAGCCACACGGCCTCTGCTCGCTGCTCATCCTCGACATCGACACCGCTGGAAACAAGCCAGCCACTCCTACCAGTTCAGGGGGGGAAACGGGCGCAAGCCCCGCCAATGGCCCATTGGATCGCCACGGGTTTCTGTCAATTCTGTTCCGACCGGGAGAGACCTTCTCCCGGCAATCGAGGGAGAGCAAGTGGAGAGGGCATTGCGGCGCCGAACCCCCGGGGTGGACATTTCGGCATTCCATTTTTGGGGACGGCTAACTGAGAACGACACACCGGAGCGCGGGGCGAGCACCGTGCTGATCCTGCTCGCTGCGGCGGGCCTGGAGGAGTTTCGGTGCAACGGGTCGCGGTCGGAAGGGCGACCGTGAGCCACGTAGAGAAAGACAGAACATCTAGGGGAGAAACCGTTAGGGGGTTCGAGATGTCGCAGGGGAGTAACGGCCTGGTTGCAGGCCCTGATACTGCGGTCGCGGCGATCGCGAACGGCGCGTACAAATCGCGCAACGGCGGAATGGCGAAGGTGGACATATCGATCGTCATCCCGACGCGGAACGAAGCAAAGAACATTCCCGTCCTCGTCCGAAGGCTCGACCGTGTGCTGCCGGACGCGCGAATGGAGATTCTTTTCGTCGACGACAGCGACGACGAGACGCCGCACGAAATCGAGCAGGCGCGCCAATGGTCGACGCGCGAGATCGTCCTCATCCATCGACCAGCGGAGCGCCGCGCTGACGGCTTGGGTGGCGCCGTGATCGAAGGCCTCCGCGCTGCCAGCGCGAGCTGGGTGTGCGTCATGGACGCAGATCTGCAACATCCGCCGGAAATCGTCGAAAAGCTGTTCGCGGCCGCGTTGCTCGGGGACGCCGACCTCGTGCTCGGAAGCCGGTATCGCGGCGAGGGTCAAGCGACAACCGGGTTCGGTGCGATGCGCTCCTTGCTCTCGAAGTGCTCGGGCGCAGCCGCGAAAATCCTGTTCCCGCGCCGTTTGCGCGACGTGACCGATCCCATGAGCGGCCTGTTCTTGGTCCGGAAGAACGCGGTTCCACTTGACCGGCTGCGCCCACGAGGCTTCAAGATCCTGCTCGAGATCCTCGTCCGGAGCACAGCGCTTCGTGTCAGCGAGGTCCCTTTCGAGTTCGGCAAGCGCTACGCGGAGGAGAGCAAGGCGTCCTTCCGCGAAGGCGTCTTCTACCTGGCCCAGCTCGGGCGGCTGCGCATCGGCGAGGCCCCGCTCCGCCTCCTGCGGTTCGGGCTCGTCGGCGCATCTGGAATCCCCGTGAACATGGCCGCTTTCTGGCTCTTCGTCGGGCCGCTTGGAATGCACTACCTGGCTGCCGCCGCGCTCGCGACGCAGATCTCGACGTTGTGGCTCTTCGCGTTCACGGAGCTGTGGGTCTTTCGCCAGGCCGACCACAGGCGGAGCTTGCTGGGGCGGGCCGGCCTGTTCTTCCTCATGAACAACGTTGCGCTGGCGTTGCGCAGCCCCATGCTCATCGCCCTCGTTTCCGTCCTCGGCATTGGCTATCTGACGGCGAACCTCATCACGCTGCTCACGTTGACGCTTGCGCGCTACAGCGTCGCCGACTCCTGGATCTGGGGTGGCAGACGTGAGGCGGGCACCGAACGGGAGTACGGGTACGACATCCACGGGCTGCTGACGGTGGTGTCGCAGGTTCGTCTTCCCGAACTCGAGCGGTTCCAGGTGGCGCGATCGATCGATCGACCGACCATTCGCGTGCGCATTGGACGTCTGAACCGGGCACAGAGCGATCTCGTGGCCGGGCTCGCGCATCTGGTTCGGCACGTGCGCTACGACGAAGGGCTCGGCCGGTTCGGGTTCACGGTCGAGATCGGCATGGGCAACTCGATCGAGGTGGTTGCGTCACCGCTCCTGCGCCGATCCCCGCATGTCCTCTACACGAACGTCGTCGAGCCGATCCTGCGTTGGAGATTCGTCGAGCACGGCTATTCGCTCGTACATGCCGCGTGCGTTTCGTTCGGCGACGAGGCGTACCTGGTCACCGCCCGAACAGACACCGGCAAGACCACGACGATCCTGAAGACGCTGGAGCACCACCGCTGCGCGTTCATCTCCGACGACTTGACGCTGCTCCGCAGCGACGGTCAGGTGCTGACCTATCCCAAGCCGCTGACGATCAGCCGGCACACGGTGAAAGCCGTCCGCACGCCGCTGCTGTCACTACGGGAGCGGACTCTGCTCTTCTACCAGAGCCGCGTTCACTCGAAGTCAGGACGGCAGGTCGCGCAGACCCTGGCCCGTTCACACCTCCCGGTCGCGACCATCAACGCCCTAGTCCAACTGATCGTTCCGCCCCCGAAGTACCACGTCGACCGGCTTATTCCCGGCGTCGAAACGGCACGCGAGGCGCGCCTCGCGGGATTGTTTGTGATCGAGCGCTCCGACGAAGACAGCGTGAGACCGCTCGAGGGCGACCAGGCACTCGAGATCCTGATGGAGAACTGCGCTGACTCCTATGGATTCCCACCCTACGAGTCGATCGAAGAGTTCCTCCAGGGCCTCCGCGGTGGTCGGAGCCTCGTCGGCAAAGAGCGCAAGATCGTCGGCTCCGCGCTCGACGGGATTCCGGCGACGCGGCTTCGAAGTTCGACGATGGACTGGTGGCGGATGCTGCCGGTAGGTACGCCCGCCGACGAACGGGCGGCCGTACCCCTCTCCGCGGTCGCGGATGCTCAACTGACATGACGTCCGGACGTCCCGCCGTTGCGCTGCGCTCGGTGGCGGACCAGTCGTTCCGACGACTGGTCGCCGCCACCGAGCCTGAGCCCTCGCGCTGGGCCGTCCTCGGTTACGCACTTTTCGGCGCCGGCCTCGTCTTTGCGGGGGTCCTTCGGTTCTGGCATCTCGGCGCGCAGGGATACAACAGTGACGAAGCCGTTTATGCGGGCCAGGGTGCGGCGATCGCGAACAATCCATCGCTGGAGCCGTTCTTCCCGGTCTTCCGCGCGCATCCGCTGCTCTTCCAGACCTTGCTCTCGCTGGGATACCGCGTCAGCGAGAGCGACCTGATGGGCCGCTCGATGGCCGCTGCGTTCGGTATCGGAACGATCTTCCTTACCTACAAGACAGCGCGACTCCTCTACGGCCGGCGACCGGCGCAGATCGCCGCGGTCCTGATCGCCCTGATGCCCTACGACGTGCTCGTCAGCCGGCAGGTGCTCCTCGACGGCCCGATGACGTTCTTTGCGACGCTCAGCCTCTACCTCGTCGCGCTCTTTGCCACGAGCGGCCGGCGAACCTACCTCTACGCCGCGGGCGGCGCGATGGGCCTCACGATTCTCTCGAAGGAGACGAGCATCCTCATTGTCGGCGGCTTGTTTGCCTTCTTCGCGCTTTCGCCAGAGATCGGGACACGAACGCGAGATCTCCTCTACTCGTTCGGCGTGATGGGCGCGGTTGCACTGGCCTATCCCCTCTCGCTCCATTTCGCCGGTCATGCCCAGACGGGTCAGAGCTACCTGGCCTGGCAGCTCTTCCGGAGGCCGAACCACGGGTGGAGCTTCTATCCATCCGTAGTCCCCCTCGCGATCGGACCCGCGGTGGTGGGAGCGGCGCTGGCCGGCCTCTGGATCCTGCGTCGCAATACGACCTGGCGCGAAACGCTCCTTCTCTCCTGGATCATCTTCCCGGCCGTCTTCTTCCAGCTCTGGCCGGTCAAAGGCTTCCAGTACCTGCTGCCCACCGCGCCGCCTCTAGCGATCATGGCCGCCCGACTGCTCGGCCTCTGGCAGCCCTCGGGTTTCGTCGTGCAACGCCTGCGAATACCACGGACGTGGCTCGTGGGTCTTGCGACCGTCACGATTGCCGCCAGCCTCGGACTGGCAACCTGGCAGCGGATCCAACCTCCGACTGACGGAAGCTTTCTCGCCGGGTCGGGTGGCATTCCGGGTGGCCCCGCCATGGGGCACTGGATGAGGACGAACGTCCCCAAGGGCGCGGAGTTCCTCGCCATTGGACCCTCCATGGCCAACATCATCTCCTTCTACGGACGTCGCAAGGCATACGGGATCTCAGTCGGCCCGAATCCGCTCAGACGGAACCCGGCTTACGAGCCGATCGGCAACCCCGACCTGGCGATCCGTCGTAACGAGCTGCAGTACGTCGTCTGGGACGCCTTCTCCGCGCGTCGGACCTCCTTCTTCTCGAATCTCCTTCTGCGCTACGCGAAGCGATACAACGGCCGGGTCGTCCATACGGAGGCCGCCAAGGTACGGACTCGAGACGGCTCCCTCGTGGAACGGCCGCTGATCGTGGTCTACGAGGTGCACGGATGAGCCCGGCACGACGCTGGCTGGTCGGGCCGTTCGTGGCACTGGCGGTCGTGCTCGCGACGGTTCCGGCAGCTGGCGCCGCGTCCTCGCCGGCGCCGCGGACACCGATCCGCCACTTCATCTCACTGATGCAGGAAAACCACACTTTCGACAACTACTTCGGAACGTATCCCGGCGCGGACGGGATTTCGTCGGGGACTTGCATGCCGATCGGCGCCGCCGCACGGCCTTGCTTCCGTCCCTTCCATCTCGGCGACAACTCGATTGCCCAGCGCGACCTCGATCACAGCTCGGCGACCTACCGCCTGCAGTACAACGGGGGACAGCTGGACGGTTTCATCCGCGCGCTCAAGCTGCGAAACCAGGACGGCCGTCTCGCCATGGGCTACCGCGACGGCCGTGACCTCCCCTACTACTGGAATCTCGCCGACCAGTACGTCCTCTACGACCGCTTCTTCAGCTCTGCCGGCGCCGGGAGCTTCCTCAACCACATCTACTGGGTCACGGGAAGCCCTGGGGAGGGGTACGACCGCGTTCCTCCAAACGGCTTTTCGAATCTCCCGACGATCTTCGACCGCCTGGAGGCGAAGGGCATCTCCTGGAAGTTCTACGTCCAGAACTACGAGCCGAGACTCACCCGTCGGACGATCAACCAGTTTCCGGGGAACCGCGCCTCACAGGTGATCTGGGTACCGCTGCTCAATTACGACCGGTACCTCGACAACCCCAAGCTGATGCGACACGTGGTCGACCTCAGCGAGTTCTACAAGGACGCGGAGAGCGGCAACCTCCCGGCGGTCTCGTACATCGCGCCTTCGGGGCCGAGTGAACATCCGCCGTCGAGCATCGCCTCAGGCCAGGCATTCGTGCGGAGCCTGATCAACGCCCTCATGCGGAGCAGCGATTGGAAGAGCTCGGCGTTCCTCCTTTCGTACGACGACTGGGGTGGCTGGTACGACCACGTGAAGCCTCCGCAGGTCGATCAATACGGCTACGGATTCCGCGTCCCGTCGCTGCTCGTCAGTCCGTATGCACGGCAGGGCTACATCGACAAGACGACGCTCGACTTCACTTCGATTCTGCGTTTCATCGAGGACAACTGGAACCTGCGGCCTCTCACGAGCCGTGACGCACGCGCGCACAGCATTGCGTCAGGCTTCGACTTCGGGCAGGCGCCGAGAGAGGCCGCATTCGTCTCGGCGCACCGCGGCCTCGCCGAACAGTCGACGGTCAATCGAGGACTGATTTACCTGATCTATCTCGGGGCTCTAGCTATTCCCATCGGACTCTTGGTGTGGGCCGCTGTCAGGGCCCGCAGGCGTCCGGCGGCGAGCGAAGGAGTAGGTCGATGAGGCATTGCCCCTCCACGATCTCCCTCTCTCTGACGTTCGTCGCCGGCGCCCTGATTTTCGCCTCACCTACGCCGGCAGCTGCCGCAGTTGGGCCCGGGTTGACGATCAAGACGGTCCCGGCGATCTCCGGGCTCGATTTCGCTTTCGACGGCAAGCGGTACACGTCAGATCGGCTCGGGGTTGTCCGGATCCCCGCCTCCGCGGGTAGGCATTCCCTGCGCGCGCTCCCCTGGCGGCACGAGTCGCGAGGTGTGCGCGTTGCCTTCGCCCGCTGGCTCGACGAGACGTTCAAGCCGAACCGGACCGTGACCGTGAGCGGTCCGACGACACTCGAGGTCGGGTACTCGGTCAGATACCGCGTGCAGCAGGCGTTCCACGATCTTCAGGGACGCCCGGTCGATCCGCTCCGAGTTACCAGCGTCACGCTCGCCAGCAGCTTGGGAGAGAAGTACGTTCTCCACACGGGGGACCGGCCATGGCTCGAGGGAGCGAGGGTCTCGCGTCGCCTAACGGGTCTCTCGAAGACCTTGATCCGGTACTCGGTGATGGACACGCGCGTCGCCGGGTCGAACGTGGTCAACCAGGCGCAGCAGCGCTTCTACATTGCGCGCACGCCGAAGCTCCGGATTCAACTCGCGCTCTACAACGCGCACTTCAGCACACACGACCTGCTGTTCGGGAACTCGATCGGATCGGCGATCATCCTCAAGCTCCCGAACGGCCACACCGAGGTGCACAAGCTCGGCCCGGGTGGCGAGACGACGCTGAGATTGCTGCCGCGCGGCCAGTACGGCGTGAAGGTAAAGACCTCCGCCGGGATCTCATTGTCGATCCCGGTCGCCCTTTCGAGGAATCAGGACGTGCCGCTGAAGGTGATCAGCTACTTCGACATGGCGTTCGGCTTCATTCTCTTCGCCGGTACCTCGCTGGCGCTTGTGGTCGCGCGCCGTCCGAATCTCCGGGCGGCCTTGCGCCGGTCACTCAAGCCGAACGAGATTGCGCGCACCAGCGACCCCTGGCGGCGACCGTGAAGCGCACGGCATTGGTGCTCGCGAGCCTCTCGCTCGCTGCGGTCCTCGGGGCGGTCGGAACCGTGCGTCCTGCAGCGGCGGCACGGCCTGCGGCGAACCCCGTGCCGCTGCTCGCGTACTACTACATCTGGTACAGCCCGGCTTCCTGGCGACGAGCCAAGAGCGACTACCCGGTACTCGGCCCCTATTCGAGCAACGACGTTCGCGTCGTCAAACAGCACGTGACCTGGGCACGCAACGCCGGCGTGAACGGCTTCATCGTCAGCTGGAAGGCGACGGAACGGCTGAATCGTCCGCTCGCCCACCTGATAGCGGCTGCCGACGAGCAGAACTTCAAGCTCGTGCTGATCTACCAGGGCCTCGACTTCGAGCGCAACCCGCTGCCCGCCGCCAGGGTCGCACACGACCTACGGTTCTTCGCCGATCGCTACGCAGCGGATCCTGCCTTCGACCTCTTCGCCAAGCCGCTTGTGATCTGGTCCGGGACCTGGAAGTTCTCGCGGGCCGAGGTTGCTTCGGTGACGCGTTCGCTTCGCGGCAAGCTTCTGATCCTTGCGAGCGAGAAGGACAAGGCAGGTTACGAACGCCTAGCGGACCTGGTCGACGGCGACGCGTACTACTGGTCTTCCGTCAACCCGGACACCTTCCCCGGTTACACCGCGAAGCTCCAGGCGATGAGCAGCGCGATTCACGCGCGCCACGGCCTCTGGATTGCTCCCGCTGCACCCGGGTTCGACGCTCGGCTTGTCGGCGGCACGCGCATTGTTCCGCGTAAGAACGGCGCGACGCTCCGCAAAGAGATGGACGCTGCCATCCAGTCGTCTCCCGACGCCGTCGGCCTCATCAGCTGGAACGAATTCAGCGAGAACAGCCAGGTCGAGCCCAGCGTTCGGTTCGGACGTCGCTATCTCGATGTGCTCAGCGACATGCAACGCCAGCAAGGCAGCATCGGCACCGACTTTGACTCCAGCCAGCCGGTCACTGGCATCGGCTACGGCCTTCCCATCCTTTCCGGCCTGGCAGGCGTCGTCTTCGCGGCGCTTCTCATGGCCTTCACCAGACGGCACATACGGCGCGGCCGCGCCTCGGTGTGGCCGCCCACAACCCATCGGAGGACCCAATGAGCTCGAAGCACGACGCTTACCGACGCCGCATCCCTGTCAGCCGCCTCCTGCGCGGCCTCGTGGCCATCGCGGCTCTCTCGGCGATCGCGCTCTGCGGGCCCTCGCGCGCAAGTGCCGCCGCCTGTCAGACCAGCGGTCCGGCCGCCGGTGCCTACACCGTCACGATCTGCCTGACGGCGCCGCTGGACGGAGCATCGGTCTTCGGCGTGACGTCGGTGAACGCGACGGTGAGCACGACGGGCACCTCGCCGGGCGTCCAGAAGCTGTTCTTCTACCTGGACGGCCAGTACGTCCTGACGGACTACCAGGCCCCGTACACCTTCAACATTCCCACGGATCAATACGTCGACGGTGTCAAGACGATCGAGGCCGAGGCGTTCATGCGCGACGGCTACGTAACGGCCCCGCGAGCGAGCGTCACTGCGACCTTCACCAACGGCGTCACGACCCCTCCGGTGAACAACCGGACGTTCACGCCGAAAACCGGGACGACGCCTCCCGCCGGTCAGCCCTTCGTGATCGCAGCCTCGGGCGACGGAGCCGGCGGCGAGACGAGCGAGAGCGACGTCACGCGGCTGATCTCGGGGTGGAATCCGAACCTCTACCTTTACCTCGGCGACGTCTATGAAAAAGGAACTCCGCTCGAGTTCTACAACCACTATGCACCGGCCGGCTACTACGGCGACTTCAAGTCGATCACCGACCCGACGATCGGAAATCACGAATACACGGCCGGCGTGGCGGCAGGTTACTTCGACTACTGGGACAACGCACCCCATTACTACAGCGTCAACGTGGGCGGCTGGCACCTGATCAGCCTCGACGCGAACTCCGCGTTCAACCAGTTCCAGCCCGGTACGCCGCAGTATCAATGGCTACAGAACGACCTTCAGCAGAACAGCACCGCATGCACGCTCGCGTTCTTCCACCAGCCGCTGTTCAACATCGGCGACGAGCCGGCAACGACCGCGCTAGTCCCGATCTGGGACCTCCTCCAGCAGCACAGCGTTGACATCGTCCTGAACGGACACGACCACACCTATCAGCGCTGGGTACCGATGAATTCGGCCGGAACTCCGGATCCGACGGGACCGACGGAGCTCGTGGTCGGCACCGGGGGCCACGCGCTCGGCGGCCTTCCCTTGTCGAACCCGAACGTCGCCGCTACGGCCATCCAGTTCGGCGCAATGCGCCTCGACCTCGGCTCCAACGGCGCCACCTACCAGTTCGTATCCACGGCCGGGCAGACGCTCGACTCGGGGTCCGTGCAGTGCAAGGGCTCCTCGGACACGATCGCGCCTACCGCGCCGACAAACCTGACGGCTACCGCGCAGTCGCGCACCCAGATCGGCCTCAGTTGGACCGCCTCGACCGACAACGTCGGAGTGACCGGCTACGAGATCTGGCGTGACGGGAGCCTGCTGACGACCATCGCTCCGGCCACCACGTACTCGGATACGACGGTCGCGCCCTCCAGCACTCATACCTACGCGGTCCGGGCAGTCGATGCCGCCGGCAACAAGTCGGCGTTCAGCAACTCGGCGACCGCGACCGCACTCGCGAACGGCCTCCTCTTCACGGACGGCTTCGAAAGCGGAGACTTCTCCAACTGGACGAGTGTCAGCGGCCTCGTCGCACAGCAGCAGCAGGTGCTGTCCGGCTCATGGGCGGCGCGAGGAACGACTGCCGGCACGCCGGCCTACGCCCTCAAGCAGCTGACCGTGCAGCGCTCGGAGCTCTACTACCAGTCCCGCTTCAAGGTGATCAGCCAGGCAGCGAACTCCATCTACCTGCAGCGGTTCAAAACCGGGACGGCCGGGCTGATGGTCACGACGTTCATCAGCAGCACCGGCAAAGTCGGCCTCCGGAACGACCAAGCGTCGACGACAGTGACAAGCACTACGACCGCGACCACCGGCACGTGGCACACCATTGAGACGCACCTCCTCGTCAACGGGGCCTCGAGCGTCGTCGAGGTCTGGCTCGACGGTAACAAGATCGACGCCCTCACCTCGACTCTGTCGCTCGGCACCACGCCGATCGGGCAACTCATACTGGGGGACCAGTCGTCAAACCGCACGTATGACGTCGTGTACGACGACGTCGCGTACGACCCCGGCTTCATCTCCGATACGCAGGGGCCGTCCGTCCCGGGAACGCTGACCGCGACGTCGCCTTCCGGCGTCGAGGCCGACCTCAGCTGGGGAGCGTCGACCGACGATGTCGGCGTCACCGGATACGACATCTACCGCAACGGACAACCGCTCACGACGGTCGGTGCCGTCACGAGCTACGCCGACAAGACCGTCTCGCCCAACTCGAGCTACAGCTACCAGGTGCGTGCGCGAGACGCGGTCGGCAACGTGTCCAACTTCGGCAACACGGCCACCGTCTCGACCGGCGCGATCTTCAGCGACGACTTCGAGAGCGGTGACATGACCCACTGGACGAGCTCGAACGCGATCACCGTTCTGTCAGGAATCGGCACGGGCGGGTCGGACGGGGCACGCGCCGTGAGCACCGGCACCGGAGCATCGGCGTCCGAGACGCTTGCGGCGAACCTGAACGAGCTCTTCGTGAGAGAGCGTTTCAAGGTCGTCAGCCAGGGCCCGAACTCGATCAACCTGCTGCGCCTGCGATCGGGCCCGACCGCCCAGGCGCTCGTGACCCTGCTCGAGACCAGCACCGGCAAGCTCGCGTATCGCAACGAGGTCGCGGGCACGCTCTCGACGAGCGCGACGGCCGTTACGCCCAACGCCTGGCACGAGGCCGAGCTCCACGTGCTCGTCAACGACACGTCCAGCACGGTCCAAGTCTGGCTCGACGGCGTCTCCGTGTTCAGTGCGACCGAATCGTTGAGCACGGTCCCGATCAGCCGGATCGAGATGGGCGATTCCTCCGCGAACCGGACGTTCGACGCACGCTTCGACGATGTTCTCGCCAACGGGAGCTTCATTCCGTTCACGGGGATTCCCGCAGACCCGGCCGGCCCGTCTGCACCGACCGGCCTGGCAGCGACGGCGCAGTCGCCCAGCTCGATCAGCCTGAGCTGGGGTCCACCGAACAGCGGCACGGCCGACAGCTACCACGTCTTCCGTGGCGGCACCGAGGTCGCAGTCGTGGATGGATCCACGACCACGTACGTCGACACCGGCCTCACGGACGCGACGGCGTACACGTACACGGTGAAGGCCGTCGACCTCGCGGGCAACGCGTCGCCCGACAGCAACTCGGCGTCCGCCACGACTCCCGACGGCACGGCGCCAGCCGCCCCCGGGAACGTCAATGCCAGTGCCGTGTCCGCCAGCCGCATCGACGTCAGCTGGTCAGCGTCGTCCGACAACGTGGGCGTCACGGGCTATCAGATCTTCCGGGACGGGGCGCAGGTCGGTACGGCAGGCTCGTCGGCGACGAGCTACAGCGACACGAACCTCACGCAGCTCACGACCTACACGTATACGGTCAAGGCCACGGACGCTGCAAGCAACGTCTCCGACCCGAGCGGTGCTGCTAGCGCCACCACACCTGACGGGACGGCGCCGAGTGCACCTGGCAGCCTCGGCGCAACCGCGGTATCAGGCAGCGAGATCGACCTTTCGTGGAGCGCAGCGTCTGACAACATCGGCGTCACCGAATACAGGATCTTCCGCGACGGCTCGCAGGTCGGCACGGTCGGAGGGAACACGACGACCTACAACGACACGGGCCTGGCCTCGTTCGTGCAGTACGCGTACACAGTTCGAGCCGTGGACGCGGCTGGAAACGTCTCCGTGGACAGCAACCAAGCTTCCGCGAAGACCTTCGACACAACCGCGCCCACGGCCCCGACCGGGCTCACGGCGACCTCGCCGACCGCCACGCAGGTGAACCTGAGCTGGACCGCGGCGACGGACAACGTCGGCGTCACGGGCTATCAGATCTTCCGCGATGGCTCGTCAATCGGAACGGTCGGGGCAGTGACGACCTACAGCGACTCGACGGTTCTCGGTGGAACCGCCTACTCGTACACGGTGAAGGCGGTGGATGCAGCAAACAACGTCTCGCCTGCCAGCAACGCGGCCTCCGTGACGACGCCGCTCTTCTTCGACGGGTTTGAGACCGGGAACCTCTCGCTCTGGACGACGTCGATCAACCTCCAGGCGCAGCAAGGGACCGCCTTCGCCGGCCTCTGGGCTGCACGCGGATCGAGCACAGGTACCGCCACCTACGCGCTCAAGACACTGTCGCCGACGCGTACGAGCGTGTACTTCGAGACCCGGTTCAACATCGCGGCCCTCAAGAAGAGCACGGTCAACCTGCTCCGCTTCCGGACCGCGTCCGGCACACCACTCCTCACCGTGTACGCCGACGAGCCGCCGCGGCGAATCTACTACCGCAACGAAGTCGCCGGCGCGAACTTCACAACGGTGAATGTCGACACCGGTGTGTGGCATGACATCCGCGCGCACATCAGCGTGTCCGGCTCGTCGAGTCTGATCGAGCTCTGGTACGACGGCACGAAGATCGTCACGAGCACGCAGAACCTCGGCACGGCCCCGATCGGCCAACTCGAGCTCGGAAACAGCGTGACCGGTCGTACCTACGACTTGCGCTTCGATAACGTCCTGGCGACGGTGACGCCGTGATCGGCAGGCCAGGCCTCTGGTATTCCGGGCAGGCGAGCGCTAGAGTGGTCCCTACTACGGCTCGTCGGCCTGGGTGCGGTCTTCGGTGTGGACCCGGCCGACGAGAGATGCGAAGGAGACGGTGAAGGCGTCGCAGGGGAGAGTTGGGCGAGGACGCGGCGTTGCGACGGCGACGCGAGTACTCGTCCTCGCGGGTCTGTTCGTCGGGTTGCTCCTCTTGCCGGGCACCGAGCACCTGGGCACGACTGCCCAGGCGGTTGGAGATCCCGTCATCGCCACCGCCGGCGACATCGCGTGCGATCCGAGCAACTCGAACTTCAACGGCGGCAACGGATCGTCGAGCTCCTGCGCGGAGAAGGCAACATCGGATCTGCTGCTGGGTATCGCACCTGTCGCCGTCCTCAATCTCGGCGACAATCAGTACTACTG
>Ga0307289_10000027_pt1 | contig 47301 bp, 41 predicted proteins | sample ER_DNA_143_FD_194483 | JGI IMG/M metagenome (GOLD analysis project Ga0307289, IMG submission 194483) | Bulk soil microbial communities from the East River watershed near Crested Butte, Colorado, United States - ER_DNA_143 | ecosystem: Environmental > Terrestrial > Soil > Floodplain | place...
CGCGCACCGAAACGACGTCGTGGCGTTGCGGGTGGTCGACCGTGCGGACGAAGCGCTCCCCGAGGTCGGTCTGATCGTGGTCGAGGACGCGGAGACCGGCGAGCAGCTCCTCGTCGATTCCGCCGACCCGTGGTTCCGCGCCCGGTTCCGCGACGGGGTCGACGAGCGCGAGGCCGGACTTCGGTCTGGCATGCGCCGGGCCGGGGTGCCGTTGCACCGGGTCGACACCGGCAGCGATCTCGTCGAGACGCTCCTGGCGATCATCGCCGAGACCCGGCGGAGGCGCCGATGAGCCTCTCCTACCCACCGCTGCTCATCCTGGGCCTGCTGGTCGCCGCTGCGCTGATCATCGGCGCCGTGCTCGCGAGCCGGCGCCGGTCCGCTGCCATCGCCGCAGCTGGGGTCTCGGTGGCCGGCCGACCCAACAGTCAACTCGGGCTGTGGCTCTCCCTGGGCGGGATCGTGCTGCTGGCGGTTGCCGTGGCCGGGCCGGCCGCTGCGCTGCCGGTCGGCCGCAGCGCCGGCACGGTCATCCTGGCGATGGACGTGTCCAACAGCATGACCGCCGATGACGTCGCCCCCAACCGGCTGGCGGCCGCACAGCAGACCGCCCTCGCGTTCATCGACGCCCAGCCCGACAGCCTCGACATCGGCGTGGTCGGGTTCGACCAGGGTGCGTTGACCACGTCACCGCCCAGTGCGGATCGCGCCGCGTCAAAGGCAGCGGTGCAGAACATGCGGACCGCCGGCGGAACCTCGCTCGCCTCGGCGATTCTCGGTTCGCTGAGCGCAATCACCGGCAGGTCAGTAACGATCGGTGAGGACGGGGAGCTGCCCGACCTCGGCCAGTGGGGCTCGGCGACCATCGTGCTGATCTCGGACGGCGAGGACCAGGGCGGCAGCAGCGACGCGGTAACGGCGGCAGCGACGATCGCCCAGAACGCCGGCGTGCACATCGAAACGGTCGGCGTAGGTACGGCCAACGGAGCAACTGTCGAGATCGACGGATACCAGCTGCATACAGCCCTCGACACTGAGCGGTTGACCGCTATCGCGCAGATCACCGGCGGCCACTACCACCCCGCCTCCGACGCGGAGCAGCTCGACGATGTCGCCTCCACTATTGACCTACGGCTGACGGTGGCCAAGCAGGACGTACCACTGGCCGGCGGGTTCATCGCCGTCGCGCTGGTGCTGCTGGCCGTGGGCGCGCTGCTGACCGGTGTTCGGACGGGGAGGCTCGTCTGATGTCGTTCAGCTGGCCGTGGGCGCTGTTGTCGCTGCTGATCATCCCGATCCTGGCGGGAGTCGTCTGGTTGCTGCGGCGACGCCGGCGGCGCGCGGCGGTGCGGGTGACCTCGATCGCCCTGGTACGCGCCGCGCTGCCATCCCGTACGAGGTGGACCCGGCTCATCCCGACCCTGTTGCTCCTCCTCGGCTTCGCCACGCTCGGCGTCGGAGCGGCGCGGCCGCAGGCGACCGTACCGGTGCCGTCCAACTCCACGACGATCATGCTGGCGATGGACGTCTCCGGATCCATGTGCTCCACCGACGTCGAACCCAACCGGCTCACCGTTGCCCAAGAGGCGGCCGTCTCCTTCATCGAGTCCCAGGACGGCGAGACCAAGATCGGTCTCGTTGCCTTCGCGGGCGTCGCGGGTCTGCAGGTGCCGCCGACCACCGACAAGGATGTGTTGATCGAGGCGATCGACAACTTCACCACGGCCCGCGGTACGGCGATCGGTTCGGCGATCCTCACCTCGATCGACAGTATCGCTGCCATCAACCCGACCGTGGCCCCCACCGGGGTCGATGCGGAATCAGCTCAGCGGTCGGGATACGCGGCGGATGTGATCGTCGTGCTGACCGATGGCGCGAACACCCAGGGCGTCGAACCGGCGACCGCCGCCGAATCGGCGGCCGTCCGGGGCTTAAGGGTGTTCACGATCGGGTTCGGCACGACAACCCCCTCGCGGATGGCCTGCACTGGCCGGCAGGCCGGCGGATGGGCCGGCGGCGGTCCGCGCGGCGGTTTCGGTGGGGCCGGGGGCCGCAATCCGCGGGTCATCGACGAGGCCACCCTGCAGGCCGTGGCCGAGATCACCGACGGCCAGTACTACAAGGCCGAGAGTGCCGACCAGCTGCAGGAGGCGCTGGGTGATCTGCCCGGCCGAGTGACGGTGGCGAACAAGCACGTCGACATCGCGTCGTGGTTTGCCGGCGCCGGGGGATTGCTCGTTGCGATCGCCGTCGGGCTCTCGCTTCGGTGGAACCGGGTACGCGCGCCGCGTTTGGGACGCTGAGACCCTGCCATGCTCGGGATCGGACCGGCGGTGTGGCGGCGCATGTCTGGCCGGGCGTGTCTTGACAGGGTCTCCTCCAGTCCAGCGAATGAGGGTTGACTGGAGATCACGGACCGCGGCGACCAGCGGGTCCGCTCGTGCGCAAGGATGCAGACGCCACCCAAACCGAAGGGCACCGGCCGCCTCGCGTAGCACGCCCTGGGACCTGATGGTGTTCGAGATCGCACTGCGTTCCAGGTGCTTGACAAGGCTGAAAGCCAGAGTCACAGAAGGGGCAAGGATCAGCATGTTCAACCGTCTCAGTGGCGCCACGCGGCTGTTCCCGATCGGTGACCCCATCAAGTACGTCGAGTCTCCGATGCACCTCACCAGCACCTTCGGGGCGCGCGACTACAACGGCATATGCGTTCCGATGCAGGTGCCGGCCGATGACCTCGACGCCGTCATGGTCGGTCTCGTGGCCGCGCGGAACGTGGACGGGATCCTGGTCACCATGCCGCACAAGTTCACTGCCTTCGCCCTCTGCGCCACCAGCTCCGAGCGCACCAAGATGCTCGGGGTCGTGAGCGTCATCCGCCGCAATCCTGACCGGACCTGGCACGGCGACATGCTCGACGGACTCGCCTTCGTGAAGGCGCAGAAAGACCATGGAGCCCAGCCGGAGGGAGCGCGGGTACTCCTCGTCGGAGCAGGCGGCGCGGGCAGGGCGATCGCCATCGCCCTGCTTGAGGCACGGGTCGGCGAACACATCACCAAACGCCGAACTCGCACACCACGTCGGTGGACGCAAGTTCACCCCGACCACTGTTCGGCCTTGTCAGAGCGCATTTCGACAGTGGCCGAGTTGCTCACCAAAGGCCTCAGTCACCAACGTCGCCGAGAGGCTATTGTGCTCGCAGGCAGATCCACTCCGGGATCTGTTCGCGCGCCCGCTAGCGATGGCTGGTGCGCGACCCGGTGCTCGGGCGTCGGCATTCGACGCTGTGCCGGATGCTGGGTCGCAGTGCTGATGCGCTGCTCGCGGCGGGCCAACAACTTGCGCCACCAGCTAACTCGGCCGCTCAGTGCCTGCCGGACCTGCCAGTTGCTCTCGGCCAGTCGGGCGATGTCGCGCTCCTGCTGATCCGTCATGGCCTGGTAGGTGTAGTGGTGGATCCAGCTCATTCCGGGTTTCCTTCACGCTAGCCACTTCTCGGTCGATCGACCGAACTAGACGAAATTGTTGTCCTGCTGGTAAGTTTTTGTCAAGTCCGATCGAACGATCGAACGAGAAATTGAAAGTTGGATTCTGGAGAGGAGTCGAATCGTGGCGGATGCCGCAGTTCGCACCGTAGACACCCGCGCGTTCATCCTTGACGCGGCGCGGAGCCGGCTGCTGGCCGACGGCTACGGCGGCCTATCGACCCGCAAGGTGGCCGATGAGGCCGGAGTGCCACTGAGCCAGCTCCATTACCACTTCGGCTCCAAGCAGGGCCTCATCCTCGCGCTGCTGGAGGAGGAGAATCAGCGCCGTCTGGCGCGCCAACGGAAGATGTACGGCGCGGATGCGCCGCTGTGGCAGCGTTACGAGCGCGCCTGCGACTTCCTCGAGGAGGACTTGGACTCCGGCTACGTGCGGGTGTTGCAGGAGATGATCGCGGCAGGCTGGTCCAACGAGGAGCTTGGCGACGCGGTCCGTGAGCTCGTGGGCGGATGGTTCGCCCTGCTCGCGCAGGTAGCACGCGAGGCCGAGCAACGACACGGCCTGATCGGTCCTTTCACTGCCGGCGAGCTGTCCACGCTTGTTGGTGCCATGTTCATAGGTGCGGAGGCCCTGCTGCTTCTCGGCTTCGACCGGGAGGCGCTGCCGATCCGCTCGGCGCTACGACGAATCGGCGTGGTCATCCGACAGCTCGAGGAAGGGTCCGGGAGGGCGGACGATGCGCGCATGCCAACCGATCAGTGACGGCTACGTCGAGCGGGACGGTGTCAAGGTCTACTACGAGGTGTTTGGTGCCGGCGAGCCAACGGTGCTGTTGCTGCCCACGTGGACGCTCATGCACTCTCGACAGTGGAAAATGCAGGTCCCGTACCTCGCGCGGCATTGCCGCGTACTCACCTTCGACCCGCGGGGCAACGGCCGCTCCGACCGACCGACGGAGTTCGAGGCGTACGCGGAGAGCGAGTTCGCGGCCGATGCGATCGCGGTGATGGACGCGACGCAGACCGACCGGGCGATCATCGTCGGCTTCTCACAGGGCGTGCAGCGCGGGCTACTGCTTGCCGCAAACCATCCGGAGCGGGTCGAGGCTGCGGTCTTCATCGGTCCGACGTATCCGGGCGGCGGACACCCACGGCCGGAGCGAGCGGTGTACTCGTGGGAGGACGAGCTCGACAGCGATGAAGGCTGGGCGCGGTACAACAAGCACTACTGGCTGCGCGACTACCGGGGGTTTCTAAAATTCTTCCTGTCGACAATGTTCCCCGAGCCGCACTCGACCAAGCCAATCGAGGATGGCGTTGGCTGGGGCCTGGAGACCACGGGCGAGACGCTCGTGCTCACAGACGGGGGCCTGGAGGCTGGCGAGGCACGTGAGCTCGCGCGACGCGTTCGCTGCCCGGTCCTGGTCGTGCATGGCGACCGGGATGGGATGTCCGACGTGTCCCGCGGGATAGCCCTCGCCGAGCACACGGGCGGTCAGCTGGTTGTGCTCGAGGGCTCGGGCCACGCGCCGCACGTCCGTGATCCCGTCAAGGTCAACCTGCTCGTCCGAGACTTCCTCAAGCCGGCGCCGCCACCCCGGCGGTGGGTCCGCGGGAGGTCCCGTCGCAAGCGAGCGTTGTACATCTCCTCCCCGATCGGGCTCGGGCACGCCCAGCGGGATGTCGGGATCGCCGACGAGCTGCGCAAGCTGCATCCCGACCTCGAAATCGACTGGCTCGCCCAGCACCCGGTAACGAAGGTTCTGCAGGCTGCCGGTGAGCGGATCCACCCGGCAAGTGCCCTGCTTTCTAATGAATCGAGCCATATCGAGAGCGAGTCTGCCGAGCATGATCTGCACTGCTTTCAGGCGATCCGCCGGATGGATGAGATCTTGCTGTCCAACTTCATGGTGTTCCACGATCTCGTGCGCGAGGAACCGTACGACTTGTGGATCGGTGATGAGGCGTGGGAGTTGGATTACTACCTGCACGAGAATCCGGAGCAGAAGCGCGCCGCGTACGTCTGGCTCACCGACTTCGTCGGGTGGCTGCCGATGCCGGATGGCGGGGAGCACGAAGCCTTCCTGACCGCGGACTACAACGCAGAGATGATCGAGCACATCGCGCGCTTTCCGCGCGTCCGCGATCACGCGATTTTCGTCGGCAATGACTCCGACATCGTGCCCGACGCCTTCGGCCCCGAGCTCCCCCTGATCCGCGACTGGACCCGCGAGCACTACTCCTTCGCCGGCTACGTCACCGGGTTTGATCCCTCCGATTTTGCCGATCGCGCACGGCTGCGGCATGAGCTCGGCTACCGAGACGACGAGCAGATCTGCATCGTCACCGTCGGCGGTTCCGGGGTCGGCGGACATCTCCTGCGCCGAGTGATCGAGGCATTTCCGGAGGCGAAGCATCGAGTTCCAGCACTTCGGATGGTTGTCGTCACAGGCCCAAGGATCGATCCCGACACGTTCCCCAAGCACGAGGGTCTCGAGGTGCGCGGCTTCGTCCCCGAGCTCTACCGACACCTTGCCGCCTGCGACCTGGCAGTCGTGCAGGGAGGGTTGACGACATGTATGGAATTGACGGCAACTCGTAGGCCGTTCCTCTACGTCCCGCTGCGCCACCACTTCGAGCAGAACTTCCATGTGCGCCACCGGCTCGAGCAATACGGCGCCGGCCGCCTACTCGACTTCGACGTGGCGACACCCGAGAGGATCGGAGAGATGATCGCGCAGGAGATCGGACGGCAGGTCGACTACAGGCCAGTAGAGCATGACGGTGCCACAGCTGCAGCAGCGCTCATCGCCGAACTCCTCTGACGGCGAGTGTCGTCAGCATCATCTTGAAGCTCAGACCGCTACTCCGACCTGCCACGGTGAGCGTGAGCCGACTCGGCCCGAATCGTCGCCGGTCATCTCAGTACCCGTAGGTCACCTCATTTCGTCGGAGGGTTACCGATCAGCGGGAGTCCTTCCGGGGAGAGCAGCGGCTCACTGGAGCACCTAGGCCATCGTCTTGCTCATCGGGAAATGCTGTCTAGGTGGAGCATCTGCTTGAGCACGTGGTCCAGCTCGTCGTCGTTGAAGATCGACTTCCAGTCCTCGTTGATGATCTTTTTCCGGCCGTAGTCCATGGCGATCAGGCAGGCGTCGGAGAACGGGTTGTCGCCCCGAAGACCGTTGGCCAGCGCAACCTGCACATGGCCCAGCAGCATGGACTTGGCCGCCGGTTCCGGAACGCCGACGGTGTTGACCGTCTCTTGCAGTGCGTCGTTGAGCAGATCACCGACCATGCAGGCGACGACCTCGACCAGGATCGGTTCCAGATAGGCGAGCTGCTTCACCGTCACCCAGTGCACCTCGACGACTGGGGTGTACATCAGCCGGATCACCTCTTCGGCGATCTTGATCTTGTCCTGGTTGCCGGACTCCAACGCGGCCACCACGTCCTGCGGGGCGGCAATGCCGCCGAACGTGTCGTTGAGCTCGGCCTCGGTCCTGCGCTGCAGGAATACCGAGGGATGGCAGGGGTGCGCGACGGCGTACTCGACATCGGCCCGCTGGTACAACAGGTTGGCGTAGGCGGCGGCGGGGTCGAGGGTGAGCACTATGGCGCCCGGCTGCAGCTGGGGGACCAGGTCGCTGGAGACGGGGCCGAGGGCGACGTCTGGGACGGCGAGGATCACGACGTCGGCGTTGACGACGGCCTCAGCGGAGTCGGTGACGGTTCGGCCGGCGTCGGTGGTGCGCTGCTGCCCGGCTGGTGAGTTCTCGGCGTAGAGGACATTGTGGCTGCTGCGCTGCAGGTTGTCCGACACCCGCATCCCCATCTTGCCGCCGGCGCCGATCACGGCGATGGTCAGCTGCTGTTCGGTCATGCGGTCTGGCTCCTTAGGTAGTGAAGGTTGTGGAGGGTCCACTGGTCTTCGGTCTGGATGGTGGTCGCGCTGTCGCCCTGCCATGGCAGCCAGTGTTCGATGATCTGGTTGATGCCCCGCTGGTCGGGGCGGACGGTGTCGATCATGAAGTCGTAATCAAGCAGGCCCTCGCCGAGGGGGGCGCCGGCGAATGTGAAGCCGACCCATCCGTCCTTGCGGCTGAAGGCGAAGTCCTTTACGTGCAAGTTCCGCACGTACGGCGCGGCGCGCTCGATCGTGCTGGTCGGCGTCTCCAGCGCCGCAACGCAGTTGCCTGGGTCGAGGCAGATCCCGAGAGCTGGGGAGCCGACGGTCTCTACGATCCGAACAAGGTCGCGGACTGGGATCTGCTCGTAGGTCTCGAGCGCGACCGTCACGCCGGCTGCCTCGTAGTCCGGGATGACCTGCCTGAGCAGTTCAATCGCCTCCTCAATGGTCGGTCGATGGGCGGCTGAGTTGATCATGCTCCGCACCAGGGTGACGTCGAGGGCTTCGGCGATGTGCAGGTAGCGGGTCAGGTGCTCGGGTTGCACGCCGCGGGTGCCGAGCTCCAGTTGGACATCGCGGTCGGCGGCGTGGCGGCGGAGGGCGCCCAGAGCCGCGTCGTCGTAGGTCTCGATGGGTGGGTAGTCGCAGATCTGGAACAAGGTGACGTCCCAACCGGCGGTCTTGTCAATCATGTCGGTTAGGCTCAGCGGCTGGCTTGCCGTGGTCTGCCACTGCCAGAAAAATGCATAGGTTCCCAGCCCAATGGTCATCGCAGCACCTCCTGTGCCTGTTGGGTGAGGCCGTCGGCTCCAGCGATTACTGTGGCCAGGGCATGCGGGTCGTGGGCGAACCGGCCGAGGAACACGTTGCCGATAGCGGCCCGGTTGGCCATGCCAGGTCCGACCAGCCCGCTAAAGGCCGGGTAATGGCCGGAGCCCCCACCCACCACCACCGCAACGTTCCCGGGAGCGCCGAGGGCGGCACGGACAATACCGCCAGGAGCGCGACGAACCCATCGACTATGCGCATGGACAAATCCGTCTAAGGCCTCGCTCGCGAAATCTGCCGGATCATTGAAAAGTCTGGTCATCGGACAGCAGCCTCTTGCTCCTAGGGAACAGCGATGAAAATCGACCGAAGGACGCCAGAAACGGCTCACTGCTCTAATGGTGCCATCTCGGGATCATGCGTGACCGGTCCGAAATCTGCGACGTGCGTGCGAGTGCTGATGGCCACCATCAAAATAGCGGACAAGAGCAGCAGACCGCCGACGACTAGAACCAGCCGCGGCGCTTGAAGAAGGTCACCAGGATCGCAACGGCCACGATCTCCGTCCCGATGCCGAGCCCGACGAACGCGGGCCAGCCGCCGATATTCCGCACGAGCCAGCCGAAGTTTTGGCCGAAGAAGCCGGTGATGAACGTAAGCGGCAAGAAGACGGTCGCGATCACCGCAAGCTGTTTCATCACGACGTTGAGTCGGTTGGAGACGGTCGAGAGAAAGACGTCCATCGAGCTGGTAAGCAGGTCGCGGTAGGTGTCAATCAGATCGCTGATCCGGATCAGGTGGTCGTAGATGTCACGAAAATGGCGCTCTGCCTCGGTCGTCATCCCGGGCAACTCGGCGACACCACCCATCAGACTGGCAAACAGATCTCGCTGAGGAGTCACCGCCTTCCGCATTCCGACGAGTAACCGCTTCATGCCGAAGATCTCCTGCAGCTGCGCGTCGCTCGCGTGCAGGAACGTCTGGTTTTCGAGCTCGTCGATCCGGTCGTCAAAGTCAGCCAAGATGGGGAAGAAGCTATCCACCAAGGCGTCGATGATCCGGTAGAGCAGCAGCGCAGGATCATCGATCGGCGCCTGACGCTTCTGGTAGCGATGCCGTACGTCGGCAAAGGCCGGCGCCTCGTCCCGGTGGACGGTGATGAGGAAGCGTTCGGAATAGAAGCAGTGCACCTCGACCAGTCGGTCTTCGTCGGGGACGGCGCCATAGACGACCAGGAAGACGAAGTCGTCGTAGTCGTCGAGCTTCGCCCGCTGGCCGAAATGCTCGGAATCCTCGAGGGCGAGCGGATGGAACTGAAAGACATCGCGCAGTACGGCGAAGTCCTCCACCGTCGGCTGGGGTAGGTCAATCCAAAAGAAGTTGCGGCTCGCGAGCAGACGCTTGACAGTGTCGCGGCTCAGAGTCATCTCGCCAACCTGTTCGTCATGAACGACATGACAGACAGAGGCAGCAGTGACCGTTTGATTGCCCTTTTCATCGTTGGGGCTTTCATCCGTTCTGACAATGCCGCGGGTACCCGTGGTCGAGTCGTCGGCCATATCGGCACGATCGCATGTCAGATCGTTTACGTCGAGTCGCTTGCGTAGCCGCCGCCGCGTGGCTTGACGGCCGCGATGTCTGTGGAGCTCTGCAAGACGCCCTGCACGATGCTCGGCATGGACCTAGGAGACGACCGTCGCACCTGAACGCGAGGAGACAACGGCCATTCCTCGTGACAGCAAATTTGTCATTTGCCTTGCCAGCAGCGCGGCGATGAATTGTTCGCTGCTCCTGATGAGAGGCTGTCGAGCAAAGGTCGCTTTGACCGGCATTGGAAGCTTTCGCCCCACAGTGGACAAAACGCGGGTCACGTCCGCCATACCCAAGGAAGACACTATGAGCTCCTCCGCCTACCCCCTCTCCGTGCGAGCCTTTTTCGACCAGCCCAGTCGGGGGTTGTGGCTGGTGAAATGGCTCCTGCTGATCCCGCACTACATCATTCTGGCTTTCCTGTGGCTTGCGTTCCTGATCGTCACCTGGATCGCTTTCTTCGCGATCTTGTTCACTACCAGATATCCGAAGGGCCTGTTCGACTTCAACGTCGGAGTGCTTCGGTGGTCTTGGCGGGTGAGCTACTACGGCTACACAGCCCTGGCGACCGACCGGTACCCGCCGTTCACTCTCGCTGACGTCCCGGACTACCCGGCGCGGCTGGAGATCGACTACCCACAGCAGCTGAATCGTTGGCTGCCGCTGGTCAAGTGGTTGCTCGCCTTCCCGCAATACATCCTCGTCGGCGCGCTGGTCGGCTCCGGGTATGTCGTGGCCACAACCATGCAGGACGGCCGTGCCGTTACCTATTCCACGCCAAGCTTGATCGGCGCGTCTGTGTTGATCGCGGCTATCGCGTTGCTGTTCACTACGCGTTATCCCACGGGCCTCTATGACTTGGCGGTCGGAATCAACCGGTGGAGCTACCGGCTCGTGGTGTACGTGGCATTGATGACCGACCAATACCCGCCGCTCCGGCTCGACCAGGGCGGCAACGACCCTGAGGGTCTGGCGGAACCGGTTCCGGCCAGCGACACAGGCCCGTAGCGCAGCCCAGGGCTTCATCTCCATCAACAGCCAGTGGGTGGGACCTGCGACCATGTTCACGTCCAACGGGTTCACATCCAAGGGCGTTGTTTGAGTCGTGGGAGTCGCCGATGGTCTTGGCTTTGACCCTGCTGAGTGGTGCTGCCTGGACGGTGGTCTACATCGTCGCAATTCGCATCGGCTTTCAGCAGAAGACGTACGCGATACCGGCGGCCGCGCTCGCGCTCAATATCGCCTGGGAGTCGATTCATGCGACGCGCGGCCTAGCCACCGACCTCTCGGTGCAGACTTTCGTCAATTTAGCTTGGACTGTGGCCGACGTGCTGATCATCTACACGTTCCTTCGTTACGGGCGAAAAGAACTGCCGGGCTTTGTGAGCCAGCCGATGTTCATTGCGTGGACCGTCCTCCTCTTTGCCACGGCCTACATCGTCCAATGGCTGTTTGTTGTGGAGTTCGGCTGGATGGACGCGTCAAAGTACGCGGCGTTCCTGCAGAACCTGCTCATGTCGGGCTTGTTCATCGCGATGTTTGTCGCGCGCGGAGGCCCCCGCGGTCAGAGCGTCGTCATCGCTGTTGCGAAGTGGATTGGGACTCTTGCTCCGACCATCGCGTTCGGTGCCCTGGCAGGATCAGCGTTCATTCTTGGCCTCGGCATCTTGTGCAGCATCTTCGACCTTGCCTATCTCGGGCTACTTCTTTGGGCGCGCCATAGCTTGGCGAGACTCGATGCTCCGGAAACGGACGCGGCCAGAGGTCAGACTTCCTCAGAACTCCGGTCCTAAACTTCGGGCAAATTGCATCTCTAGATCGAGGCGGATTCAGTTCTGCGGTTCGCTTGCAGTTTCTCGAATACGGCCGAGCATCCCGACTGGTCGCTCCTGGAATCACCAGCGCGAGCGGGGCGCCATCACCCCGAGCGGTTATGTGCCTAGCCTGGTGTCATGGCCGTCGGAGAGTGGGGTGACCGGCCGCTGCTGTTGGCGGTCGACGCGGATGCTCGTCTGCTCGGAAGGATCGAGGGTGAGCTGCAACGCGCATTCGGAGCTGATTTTCGGGTGCGTGGGGAGCTGCTTCCCGAGGACGCGGTGAGGACACTTCAGGGCGCCAGGCAGCGGCAGGAGAGGGTAGCGGTTGTCCTGGTGGACGACTCGCTGCCCGACAACGCCCGAGCCGAAATCTTTGAGACGGCAAGGAGTCTGCACCCAAATGCACGGCGCGCACTCCTCGTGCCGTGGGGCGCCTGGGCCCATCCTGAGTCGGCACAGAGGATCTTGCGGAGCATAGCTGTTGGCGACATCAGCTACTACATACTCAAGCCTTGGATAACGCCCGACGAGTTGTTTCACCGCGTCGTTGCTGAGTTTGTTCAGGAGTGGTCACGCAGCGAGCCAGCGAATTTTCGCGAGGTTGTCGTCGTTGCAGCCCAGCACAGCGGACGAGCGTATGCGGTAAGCGACCTGCTGAACCGCAACGGCATCCCGCATGCCTTTCGTCCGCGTGCCTCCGAGCTCGGCCAGACTGTGCTAGCTGACCTCGGGCACCCCGAGGGTGAGGTCGTGGTATGGATGCCAGCGATCGGCGGCACCCGTCTCATCGATCCGACCGACGCCGAGATCCTCGAGGCGTGGGGCATTCCCACCACGTTGAAAGATGTTGATCGCGACTTTGATCTGCTGGTTGTCGGGGCCGGTCCTGCGGGCCTCGGGGCGGCCGTTTACGCCTCGTCGGAAGGAATCCGCACCGTCGTCGTGGAGCGCGAGGCGATCGGCGGCCAAGCCGGAATGAGTTCCCTGATTCGGAACTATCTAGGTTTCTCCCGAGGGCTGAGTGGTGCCGATCTGGTGCAGCGCGGGTATCAGCAGGCGTGGGTTTTCGGTGCTCGTTTCGTTGTCACCAGGGAGGTGGAACGACTCACTCTCCAGGAGGGCGGCGGGTTCGCGGCTCAAATCGGAAACGTCGGGGAGGTCTGCGCGCGGGCTGTGGTGATCTCGACCGGGGTCTCGTACCGACGCCTCGGTGTCCCGAGCTTGGAGGAGCTCAGTAATCATGGCGTGTATTACGGAGCGAGCGTCTCGGCTGCTCAAGCGCTGACCGGGCTGCGTGCCGGTGTGGTGGGTGCCGGCAATTCTGCGGGCCAGGCGGCCCTGCACCTGGCAAGGTATTGCGCATCCGTGCACATGGTCGTTCGAGGGTCGAAGCTGGCGGACAGCATGTCCGCGTACTTGGTCAATGCCATTGCTGCGCAGCCGATGATCAAGGTGCACCTGAATACGGAGGTGGTCGGCGGGCACGGCGACGGACAGCTGGAATGGATCACATTGCGCGACCGCAACAGTGGACAGGAGCAGCATCTACCTCTGGAAAGCCTGTTCGTCATGATCGGTGCAAGGCCGCGGACGGACTGGCTTCCGGCAGACGTCGACCGCGATCCGTACGGCTTTCTGTACACCGGAGCCCAGGCAGCGTCCTGCCCGTCGTGGACACTGCCACGCTCGCCGCATCCACACGAAACGAGCGTTCCCGGGGTGTTCGCTGTCGGCGACGTGCGATCGGGCTCGGTCAAACGAGTGGCCTCCGCCGTCGGCGAAGGATCCGTCGTCGTCTCCGAAATCCACCAGTTTCTGGCTGCGCGGCAGGCCTGACGTGACTAAGTCCACGCGCGCCACAACGCGGATCGGTCTTACCGCCGCTGCGTTGGCGGTGCCCCTGCTCGGGTTGGCTCTGCTGCTGTGGCGGCCAGACCTTGATGTTCGGTTGGAGCACCATCCTGCGCACTTCTGGCTTGTATTGAGCACGGCGGTTATCTCAGCGGTTCTGGCGTACGCCACTGGTGAGGCGGCTGTGCGGCGGGGCGATGCGCGGCTGCTCTACGTCTCGCTTGCCTTCTTGTCCTCGGCCGGTTTCCTTGCCCTGCATGCGCTGGCGACTCCGGGCGTCCTGCTTGGCAGGAGCAACGTTGGTTTCGCGATTGCTACTCCGGTTGGTGTGGCTATCGGTTCGGTGTTCGCGGTGCTGTCGACGCGAGAACTCTCCGGCGATAGCGCGGTGCGCAATGTTCGGATCGGTAAACGTCTTCGACTGGCTCTGCTTGGCCTGATGATCATCTGGGCGGTGTGGTCTCTTGCAGCCCTGCCACCGCTCAACCGGCCGCCACAGTTCGCGGAGGGCTTGCCGTTGTGGCTGGCAGTGCCGGGTGTACTGCTTTATACAGGCAGCGCCGTGCGTTACATCCAGTTGTGGCTACGCCATCCCTCTTTGCTGCTGTTGGCAGTGCCATCGGCGTTCGTACTCCTGGCGGAGTCCATGATCGCAATTGCATTTGGCCGCAACTGGCACCTCTCGTGGTGGGAGTGGCACGTGTTAATGCTTGCTGCATTCGGCCTCGTGGCATTGAGTGCGCGGGCCTCCTGGCATGAAGAGAGGTTTGCCGAGCTCTATCTTCAGCAAACGAGTGGTGGCAGCCGTGAGATCAGCGTGCTATTCGCCGACCTACAGGGATTCACCAGTTTCTCCGAAAACCACGCGGCTGAGGAGGTGACGGGGATGCTGAATGAGCACTTCGCGGTTGCAGTCCCTGCGGTCATGACACCGCACGGTGGCGAGATTGATCGCATTATCGGAGACGCTCTCATGGTGACTTTCAACAAACGTGGTGATCAACCTGATCATGCTGAACGCGCGGCCGGTGCAGGACTTGCCCTGCAAGAAGCCACCTCCCGTCTGGCCGAGGAGCATCCTGAGTGGCCGCGATTCCGAGTGGGGATCAACTCCGGACCGGTCTCGGTCAGTTTGCTGGGTGCCTCGGGAGGGCGCACCCACACAATCGTCGGCGACACCGTCAATATCGCCTCCCGTATTGAGGGTCAGGCACCTGCCGGTGGCGTGGCGATCGGTCCGGATACCAAGGCGCTGCTGCCCGACGCGGTCACAACACCGCTGGGCGAACTGCAACTCAAGGGAAAGCGGGAGCCTCTCCAAGTGCACGTGTTGATCTCACTACGGCAGAATCCGTGAGCGTACGCCGGACAAGAACCGCCTCAATCGCCGCTTCCACGACCGCGGAGCGGTCATGGCCTTGTGACCCCAGCACGGCGGATCTGGCGTACCGTCAGAACACTGCCGATCGAGGAAGGCGCTTCGATGTTGTCACAGCACACAGCCGTAGCCACGCTGCCCACGAAGGACCTGCCGAAGGCCCGCAGCTTCTATGAGGACACGCTTGGGTTGACGCCAGAGCGTGAAAGCGTGGCCGGCGTGTCCTACAAGTGCGGCGGCGGGATGGTGTTCGTCTACCAGTCCGAGTACGCCGGCACGAACAAGGCCACCGCGGTGAGCTTCGATGTTCCGACGTCGGCGTTTGATGACGAGATCGGTGCGCTGCGCGAGAAGGGCGTCTCATTCATGACGTTCGAAGCGGAGGGCCTCGACTGGAACGACGGCGTGGCCTCGATGGGCGAAGAAATGAAGTCGGTCTGGCTCACCGATCCGGACGGCAACATCATTAACGTCTCCGCCGGCGAGATGTAGTCCACTGAGTGCTTCGGCACTCAGCCCACTTCGTCACCTAGCTCTTTTTGTCACTCGGGCGGCTCTGGCGACGGCACCGCCAGGCGCCCAGTGCGAACGGCCCGGAGCGGCGATTTCTCATCATTTTCTCACGAGAAGGTAACGGTGTCGCCCAGACAGTATTAAAAGCCCCTGTTCGTTGCTCTCTGTTGACGTGCAAGCCAGCACCGTTGAAGTGCACGAGGATCTGTGCTTTGCGGGGATCTCGTTCGGTGCCATTCGGGGGTTGGCATCCCATTCCCGTTCAGCTGCGCGGACTTGTCGTGCGCCGTTCCATCGACTGGACAATTTCAGAGCTGGCATTCCCGCGCCAGCCTGGCTCCGTGCGGCGGCGCGCAATCCCCGACGCAGGCAGCTCGCGAGCAGGAGATCTGTCTCTCGCCATCCATAAGGAGCCCGATGATCAAGTGGATTGTAGGTGCATCGCTGAGATTCTCTCGGCTCGTAGTAGCAGCCGCGATCGGGATCCTCGGAGTGGGTCTGTTCCAGCTCCACAACGCGGCCGTCGATGTTTATCCAGAGTTTGAGCCGCCGGACATCCAGATCCAGGCCGAGGCCCTCGGCCTGTCGGCCCAAGAGGTCGAGCAGCTGATCACTGTGCCCTTGGAACAAGACCTGCTGAATGGAATTCCATGGGTCGAGCACATCAGATCGAGATCGATGCCGGGTCTATCGGCAATTGATCTGCAGTTCGAGCCGGGGACCGATCTGCTGGCGGCCCGCCAGCTGACGCAGGAGCGGATGTCTCAGGCCAAGGCGTTGCCGAATGTCGGCACTCCGCCGATCATGGTCCAGCCGACGTCCTCGACCAGCCGGATCGCCATGATCGCGATGCGCTCGGGCACCGTGTCCGAGGTGCAGATGTCGGTCTTGGCACGTTGGATCATCAAGCCTCGGCTGATGAGCATTCCTGGCGTCGCCAACGTCTCGGTCTGGGGCATGCGAGATCGGCAACTGCAGGTTCAGGTGGATCCGCAGCGCCTGCAATCCCGCAAGGTCACGCTTACCCAACTCATTGAATCGACGGGCAACGCGCTGTGGGTGTCCCCGTTGAGCTTCGTCGAAGCCTCGACACCGGGGACAGGCGGTTTCGTCGAGACCCCGAATCAGCGGCTCGGCGTGCAGCACATTCAGCCGATCAGCACTCCTGAGCAGCTTGCCAATGTCGCGGTCGGGGGCACCCGGGCCTCGCCACTACGGATTGGTGATGTGGCCAACGTGACTGAAGATCACCAGCCACTGATTGGGGACGCCAGCCTGGACGGCGCACCGAGCCTGATGCTGGTCGTCGAACGATTCCCGGACGCCAACACGGCCCAGGTCACCCGCGACGTCGACGAGGCGCTCGACGCCATGGCGCCCGGCCTGGCGGGGATCGACATGGACGCCAACGTCTTCCGGCCCGCCTCCTACATGACCACGGCGCTCCGCCATCTCGGAGTCGCCGGCCTCGTGGGCGCGGTGCTGCTCGTTGCTGCGGTCGGCCTCCTCTTCATCTCATGGCGAGCCGTCCTGATTCCCGTGGTGGCTGTTCCGCTGTCCCTGGTCTCGGCGGCGTGGGTATTGCATCTGCGCGGTGAGACCCTCACGACCATCACGCTGCTCGGTCTTGCCGCCGCAACAACAGTGGTGGTCGACGACGTCATCGGCGACGTAGCGGCGATACGCAGCCGGCAGCTGACGTTGGGTCCAGATCGGCCGCGGCTCAGCTCAGTCATGGGCGATCTAGTGACAGCCAGGCGGGGGCCGCTGCTGGTCGCCTCCGTCATGGCGATCCTGGTTTTGGCACCTGTACTGGCAATCGGTGGCGTGTGGAATGCCTTCAGCTGGCCGCTCGCCGCAACTTACGTCCTCGCCATGGTGACCTCGCTGCTCGTGGCGTTGATCGTGACTCCAGCGCTGGCTGTGCTGCTGCTTCGAGACGGCCAGCAGGAGCTACGAGCCGGCCCACTCGATCGCTGGGTACGCAGCGCAGCTGATCGCCTTGCCGCACCAGCATTCGGTAAGCCGGGCTGGGTCGGGCTCGCCGCCGGTGTCCTGGCAGTGGCGGCCGTCCTGGTGGGCACGCTTGCTGCCAGTGGCCCGGTGCTGCCAACGCTGCGAGATCGCAACGTGCTCGTCCGGGTCCAGGGCGCGCCAGGCACCTCCTTGACCGAGATGAACCGGATCACCTCCGCCGTCGCTACGGAGCTGCGAGGCGCGCCGGGCATTGAGTCCGCCGGAGCGCACGTCGGCCGGGCTATTACTTCCGACGAGATCGTTGACGTCAATGCCGGAGAGATCTGGCTTACCGTCGCGCCGGGCGCTGACTATGACGAAACCCTCGCCGGCGTACGCGACATCGCCGCCGGATACCCAGGGCTGCAGACCAGCGTCCGGACCTATGCCGAAGATCGTGTCGCCGCCGTGCGGGAGAAGGTCGGAGACGAGCTGGTGGTACGCGTCTACGGGGCAGACTTCGCAACGCTGCAAGACACCGCTGACGATGTCGCCAGCATGCTGAGTACCGTCAGCGGCGTCCTGACACCCAGGGTGGAACCACAGGTGACCGAACCCACCTTGGAGATTGAAGTCGATCTTGCGGCGGCGCAGCGCCACGGCCTGCGCCCAGGCGACGTGCGCCGCGAGGCCACCACACTAATCTCAGGCTTGGCCGTGGGAAACCTCTACGAGGAGCAGAAGGTCTTCGACGTCGTAGTCTGGGGCGGCCCCGCTATCCGACAGAGTCTTTCTGATCTTGAGGCGTTGCGCATTGATACGCCTTCGGGTGAGCAAGTACGCCTAGGCGAGGTGGCCAAGGTACGCATCGCTCCTGATCCGGTCGCCATCGACCACAACCGCGTTTCCCGAAGCCTGGATGTCACCGCCGTCGTCAATGGACGCAGCCCTGCGGACGTGTCGCAGGAGGTGACCTCGCGGCTACGCGGCATCTCGTTCCCCTTTGAGTACCGGGCCGAGGTGCTCGGCGATGCGGTGCAGCAGCAGGCCGATTATCGTCGGGTCGCTGCGATCGCCGCAGTCGTCGTCCTGCTGAGCTTCCTGATCTTGCAGGCGGCAACGGGCAGTTGGAGATTTGCGGCGGCGCTGCTGGTCACCTTGCCCGTCGCTGTGACCGGCGGTGTGCTGGTTGCGCCGCTGGTCGGCGGGGTCAGGTCGATCGGCGTCCTGGTCGCCCTGTTCGCGCTGCTCGCGCTCGCCATACGCCAGGCTCTGGTGTTCGTCCGCCGGGCCCGCGAACTCGGCGAGGAGCCGGGGGCCAGCCCCGACCAAGCGGTCCGCCAAGCCGTCGGGGAGGTCGCGCCATCAGTCATCGGCGTCGCGCTCGTGATGGCAGCGCTCTTGGTCGCACCCGCTGTGATGGGCACGACCGCCGGCCTGGAAGCATTCCATCCCTTCGCGGTCAGCATGCTGGCCGGACTGGTGACGGGGACGGCCGTCTCGCTGATCGCAGTCCCCGCCTTCTACCTGGCGATCGCCAACCGGGCCCTGTCGAAAGAAAAGGAGCGTCCGGCGACGACCAGCCCTGTACCCGGATTTGAAACTGAGGTGAATTCATGAAACTCCATGGTTTGGCGGCGTCTGTGGCGGCCCTTGCGGTGATCACTCTGGGGGCCAGCGGCTGCAGCGAGGCGGGTGCCTCAAATGAGACGAACTCCGAGACGGCGGTTACCGTCGAGAGTGCCGGCGAAGATCAGCCGGCGCGGCTCACGGTCAGCGAGCGCGCGGAGCAACGTCTCGGCCTCCGCACCGAGCCGGTCCGTCCGATCTCTGGTCAGGCCAACGGGGCAACTGAGGCCATTTCCTATTCCGCCGTGATCTATGACGCAGACGGTAAGTCCTGGGCGTTCTCCGCACCTTCTCCACGGACCTACATCCGGGTGCCCATTGTGATCAGCTCAATCACCGGGAAGACGGTCCAGCTCAAGAGCGGCCCACCAGTGGGGACCCAGGTTGTCGTCGTCGGTGCGCCAGAGCTGGTGGGCGCCGAGGCCGGGATCAGCGGTGAGGAGTGATGGCCGAGCCGCGTAAGACCTTGATGCGGTGGATCGTCGGTACGAGCCTGAACTACCGCTTCCTGGTCGTGGCGATCGGTGCATTGCTGATGGTGTTCGGCGTTGCCACGCTGCCCTCGACAAGGGTGGATGCCTTTCCGGAGTTTGCGCCTCCACGCGTAGTGATTCAGACCGCCTGCCTCGGTCTTTCGACCTCCGACGTGGAGCAGTTGGTCACCGTACCGCTGGAGCAGGCTCTCAACGGGGTCGATGGTCTCGACGTTATGCGGTCCAAGTCAGTGCCGCAGCTGTCTGCGATCGAGCTGATCTTCAAGCAAAACGTCGACGAGCTGAAAGCTCGCCAGCTCGTCCAGGAGCGGATGACGGCGGTGGCTACCACGCTGCCGACCTGGGCAGCACCCCCAGTCATGCTGGCGCCCGTCTCAGCCACCGGCCGTGCGATCCAGATCGGCATGACATCGAAGAACCATTCGCTCATTCAAATGTCGATGTCGGCCTACTGGACAATTCGCGCACGGCTGCTGGAAGTCCCAGGTGTGGCCAACGTCGCCCTCTGGGGTGAGCGGCTGCAGATGATGCAGGTTCAGGTCGAACCACCCAAGATGGAAGCCCAGCACGTCGCACTGAACGAGGTCATGGAGGCGACCGCAGATGCGGTCGATTCCGGTCTCCTCCGCTTCTCCAGCGGTTCGATCATTGGTACTGGCGGCATGATCGAATCACCAAACCAACGGATCGATGTGCACAACGTGCTGCCCATCGTCACTCCCGATGACCTAGCCAAGGTGCCGCTGCACGTTGACGGCAACGGAAAGGGTGTCAAGATCGGCGATGTCGCGCATGTGGTGGAGGACCACCAACCACTCATCGGCGACGCGGTGATCAACGACAGCCCTGGCCTGCTGCTGGTGGTGGAGAAGCTGCCCTGGGCCAATACGGTCGAGATGACCAAAGGCGTGGAAGATGCCATCCGCTCGCTGGAGCCCGGCCTGCCGGGAGTGCAGTTCGACACCACGATCTTCCAGCAGGCGAACTTCATCACGGCCGCGATTCAGAACCTGACCCAAGCGTTGGTGCTGGGGTTCGTGCTCGTCATTGTGATCTTGGCGTTGTTCCTTTTCGAATGGCGAGTGGCTTTGATCAGCGTGCTCACCATTCCGCTGTCGCTGATGACGACTCTGCTCGTCTTGCATTGGCGAGGAGAAACGGTCAATACGATGACCCTTGCCGGCTTGGTCATCGCCTTGGGGGCGGTTGTTGACGACGCCATCATCGACGTCGAAAACATCGTGCGACGGCTACGTCAGCACCGGCTGGCGGGTGGCGAGGGCTCCACCGCCTCAGTGATCTTGAACGCATCGCTGGAGGTACGCGGTCCGATCGTTTACGCCACCTTGATCATCGTGGCGGCGGCGGTGCCGATCTTCCTGCTTCAAGGGCTGACCGGCGCGTTCTTCCGTCCGCTGGCGCTCTCCTACACGCTCGCGATCGTGGCCTCGCTGCTGGTCGCGCTGACCGTCACGCCGGCGCTGGCGTTGATCTTGCTGGGCCGGTCCACGATCGAACGGCGGCAATCGCCCGTGGTCGGTGTCCTGCAGCGCGGCTACACCGCGGCTCTGGCGCGAATCGTGGTCCGGCCGCGGCGCGCGTACGCGATCTTCGCTCTGGTCACGGTGATAGGTGTCGCGCTCACGCCGCTGCTCGGCCAGTCTCTCTTCCCAGGCTTCAAGGAGCGTGACTTCCTTGTGCACTGGGTCAGCCAGCCGGGAACCTCAGCTGACGAGATGCGGCGGACCACCTTGGCGGTCAGCAAGGAGCTTCGAGAGATCCCGGGCGTACGCAACTTCGGGGCACATATCGGTCAGGCCTTCCTCGGGGAGGAGGTCGCGGGGGTGAATCTTGGCGAGAACTGGATCAGCATCGATCCGTCAGTTGACTACGACTCGACCCTGGATGCGATCGAGGACGTCAATGACGCCTATCCCGGTCTGTTCCGGGAAACCCAGACCTATCTCGATGAGCGCATCGAGGAAGTGATCTCAGGCGGCAAGGAGCCGATCGTCGTCCGCATCTACGGGGAGAACCTGACGGTGTTGCGCGAAAAGGCTGCCGAGATCGAGGAGATCATGGGCACCGTCGAGGGCGTTCAGGACCAGCACACCGATGTGTCGACCGACGTCCCGCAACTGCAGGTTGAGGTCGACCTTGCCAAGGCTGAGAAATACGGGCTGAAGCCGGGCGACGTACGCCGAGCAGCCGCGACCTTGGTTGCGGGTGAGGAAGTGGGCGACATCTTCCGTGCCGGCAAGGCCTACGACGTCGTCGTGTGGAGCACACCGCAGACACGCACCAGCGTCCCCGACATCCAGAACCTGCGCATCGACACGCCAACCGGGAAGACCGTGCGACTCGCCGACGTGGCCGATGTTTCGCTGCAACCGAGCCCCAATGCGATCGACCGCGAGCTCGACTCCCGTCGACTCGACGTCAGCGCGACGTTCGAAGGCGACCTTGGGGCAGTAGTTGGACAGCTCGAGGAAAAGCTCACGGCTGTCCAGTTCGACCGGGGATATCACGCCGAGATCCTCGGCGAGTTTGCCGAGCGGCAGGCGGCTCAGCGTCAGCTGCTGGCAACTGCTGTGATCGCCGGGGCCGCGATCTTGCTGCTGCTGCAAGCGTCCTTCGGCAGTTGGCGCCTTGCTCTGCTGAGCTTCCTGACCCTGCCTATGGCCTTGGTGGGTGGCGTTATCGGGGCTTTCCTCGGCGGGGGGGTGGTCTCGCTAGGGTCGTTGGTCGGTTTTTTCACGGTCTTCGGCATCGCCGCCCGGAACGGAATCTTGTTGATCAACCATTTCCAGCATCTGGAGCGTGAGGAGGGCATGACATTCGGCCGTGACCTGGTCGTACGTGGCGCTCGAGAACGCCTATCACCGATCCTGATGACGTCGCTTGCCACGGGCCTGGCGTTGATTCCGCTAGTGATGTTCGGCGAGCGCCCCGGTCAGGAGATTGAACATCCGCTGGCGATTGTGATCTTGGGTGGGCTGGTCACCTCGACCCTGCTCAACCTGTTCGTGATGCCATCGCTGTACCTGCGCTTCGGTAAGTCCCGTCGGGAAGCGGCCTCGCCAACCACCGAGCCGGAGCTTCAGCCGACCTAGTCGGCTGGGCGCACGACACGCGGGCAATCGGCCGGGATCGGTTGACGCGGTCCACCGGGCGGGCCAGGATGATTGCCGGAGTGGGCTGGATTGGCCAGCTCATATTGCTCAGCTCGGGTCACCATGCCTGGGCCCGCCTCGGGGGAGTCGGTGCTGCATGCTCGGCACTGCTGCTCGTCACGCCAATGCCGGCCTCAGCCACGCCAAAGGTGCCAACCTCGAGGCTCGTCTCGAACGAGCTGGCGGCACCGTTCAACATCGCGTTCAAGGGTCGAGGCGCGTACGTCGCGGACGGCGGCCTGAACAAGGTCGTACGGGTCCGTCGCGACGGCACCCTGAAGACCATCGTCGACGACGCGCCCGGCACATCGGGGCTGGCATTCTCCAAGCACGGTCGCTATCTGGCTTACACCACCACAGAGAGCGGCCCGCCCCCGGCAGAGGGCGCTGGGCCGCCACCGATTACTGCTAGCCGCCTCAACATCAACGGGCCTCACGGGTCACATGTGGAGGCGGACACGCTGGCTTACGAGAAGGCGAATAACCCCGACCAGCACGTGCATTACGGTGTCCGCCACCCGTCGCAATGTGTGAAGGACGCACTAAAGAAAGCCGATATTCCAGTCAGCTACAAGGGCCTGGTGGATTCCCACGCGTATTCGGTCGCCCGGTACAAGAAGAAATGGGTGGTCGCCGACGCTGGCGGCAACGACCTGTTGTGGGTGACTAATCGTGGCAAGATCTCCACTCTCGCCGTACTACCGAGCCAGCCGCTCAAGATCACCAAAGCGATCGCGAAGGCGCAAGAACTGCCGAAATGCGTGGTGGGCAAGACGTACAAGTTCGAGGCGGTGCCCACCGATGTCGAGGTCGGCCGCGACGGCTACCTGTACGTCACCACGCTGCCAGGCGGTCCGGAAGATCCGAGTCTTGGCGCCCGCGGCAAGGTCTACCGAGTGAACCCGCACAACGGGCACATCAAGCTCGTGGCCACCGGATTCCTCGGCGCTACGAACCTCGCGCTCGGCAAGCACGGCAAGATCTTCGTGGCTGAGCTGTTCGGCGGCCAGATCTCAGTGGTCAAGCTCGGCAAGGCCCACAAGTACGTCAGCCTGCCGGGCGTGGTAGCGGTGGAGACCGACCGGAGCGGCGCGCTCTGGGCCGCCACGCTAGGAAGCGAGAAGCCGCCCCCGCCGGGCACGCTGGTCAAGATCGTCAAGGTCCGCGCCAACCCGTAGGCTCGCCGTCCGCGAGCCCAGGCTCGCCTGACATGCACCGCACAGCAGGGCGGTAGCGATCATCGCTGCCGCCCTGCTGCTGACTCTGGGGACGGGCGGGGCAGTAAGCGACGCCACGGAGCTGTGGGCACCAACCTGACGCAGCCTTGCCAGGCCGAGGCCCTAGACTCCGCGGCATGGAGTATCGACAGCTCGGCCGATGCGGCCTCCGTGTTTCGACCATCACTCTCGGCACTATGGGATTTGGCGGCACCGGGTGGGCCTCACCCGTCGGCCACATCGACGTCGAGGGCGCGCGAAAGCAGATCGGGCAGGCACGCGACGCCGGTGTCAATCTGTTCGACACGGCCGACGCGTATTCCAACGGCCTGTCGGAGGAAATCCTGGGCGAGGCGCTCGGCTCCGATCGGGACGAGGTGCTCATCGCGACCAAGGTGCGGAATAAGATGGGTGACGGTCCCAACGATGCCGGCCTGTCGCGGCACCACATCATCCGCGGCGCTGAGGCCAGCCTTCGTCGACTTGGCACCGATTACATCGACCTCTACCAGGTACACGAATGGGACGGGCAGACCCCCCTCGAGGAAACGCTGCACGCGCTCGATCACCTTGTGCAGTCGGGCAAGGTGCGCTACATCGGGTGCTCAAACTACGCCGCATGGCAGCTCATGAAGGCGCTGTGGATCGCTGATCGCGAGGGTGTGACACCGTTCGTCAGCATGCAGTACTACTACTCGCTGCAGGCTCGCGACATCGAAAACGAGCTGGTGCCGCTGGCGGTGGACCAGGGCCTCGGCATCCTCGTCTGGAGCCCGATCGCCGGCGGCCTGCTGTCCGGCAAGTACCGCCGCAGCGTGGAGGCGCCGCCGGGTAGTCGTCACCTCACGGAGTGGAGTGAGCCGCCCGTGTACGACGAAGACAAGCTCTACGACACTATCGAGGAGCTCGTGGCCATCGGTGCCGACCACGGCGTCTCCGCGGCCCAGGTCGCGCTGGCTTACACCATGGGCAAACCGGCGGTGACCACAGTGATCGTCGGCGCCCGAACCGAGGAGCAGCTTGCGGACAACCTCGCAGCCGCCGACCTGACGCTGTCGGCCGAGGAGGTGGACCGGTTAGACAAGGTCAGCGCCCAGCCATTGCCGTACCCCTACTGGCACCACTTGAACGCGAGTGACCGCTTAAGTCCGGCCGATCTCACACTGCTGGCCCGTCACATCAAGGGCTGAGTCACCCGCTCCGGCTGCGATGAGCCGTCTGGCCGCAGCCGAGCGACCAGCTCCCCACGACTGCGTACGCCGACCTTGCCGAACACCGACTTCAGATGATCTTGCACCGTGTTGCTGGAGATGAAAAGGCGGCCGGCAATGTCTGCGGTCGAATGCCCGGCCATCACCTCACGGCAGATGTCCCGCTCGCGCGCTGTCAGACCGTACGCCGTGAGCAGCAGCCCAATGAGCTGATCGCCGGTTGCCGGCTCAATGGCGACGGCGATCTGTTCATCGTCCCCACCGATCAGCGGGCTTGCGTGGAGGATGGCCCATTGGCCGTGCGCGACTCGTAGCCGGGCGCGGAAACCGCCCGAGGCTGCGGTACGGGCACCGCTCGCCATGACCTGCATCATCACCGTGAATCGGCCTGGTGCGATCTCCTCCAGCCGGTCTTGCCACTCCCGGGCCGCCGGTGTGACCGCCCGAGGCTCGCCCTGCGGACTCACGACCATGATCGCCGGATGGCCACCCGCCTTCTGGCCTGTCGCCTCCGAGCGCACTGCCAGCCGGGTCGCTGTTGCGATGGTCGGCGCGACCGCGGTGAGGAACTCAGTTTCGCGGGCGCTGAAGTCCTGCCCCGTACGCACCATGCCGGCCGCCCCCCAGCACGTTCCGTCGGCGAGGAAGAGGACGCGAAGTTCCTCGTCCACGCCGAGAGGGCGCCACACGTTGTTGAATCGAAGGCTCCGGTTGCGGTCACGCTCCGGCATATCAGAGAGCTTGGCCAAGGGCGTCTTGCGGAGAGCCAGAGTGGCGAATCTGTGTGGCTCGTCGGCGGAATACTCCGACTCGGCTAGGCGCGGCTCGTATTCCGGTGCTACCTGTGGCTCGCCGTTGGTCACGCTACTGAGCACGAGTATTTCCGGGTCGATCGTGACCCAGCAGGTCAGCTCGGCACTGACCCGCTCGCTGATCAGGCTGATCGCCGCGGCGTAAAGGTCACTGACGCCGAGTCCTGCGGCGGCCATTGCCGCGATATCTCCGCGGGCGCGGTAAGCCCGCTCATCCCACACAACGAGATTGTTTCACTGTTTCTGCAGCTAGGCATTCCCAGAATTCTGGGATCGACTGGATCGAGCGGCGAACCTAGTTTCGCTGCTATGACACATCTGGTTCAACACAGTGCCGCTGGCGAAGGTATCGAGCTGACCGCCCCGGATGCGGTCCTCACGATCAAGATCGATGCGGGACACACCGATGATCAGTACGAGCTCTTCGAGGTAGATGCGCCGCGCGGACCGGCCACGCCGCTGCACCGCACTGGCTGGGCCAAGGCCTATTACGCCCTCAGCGGCCGCATGATCGTCCAAGTTGAGGATGAGGCCTTTGATCTTGGGCCAGGCTCATCGATCACCATTCCGTCGGGAGCGCTGCATACCTTCACGGTGCTCAGCCCGACGGCGAAATTCTTGGCTGTGAGCATGAGCGGCGCTATGGGGAGGTTTCACGCCGATCTTGACGCTGCGGTGCCCCGTGGGCGGCCGGTCGAAGAGGTTGCAGAGCAGATCCAGGAGGTCCTGGGTCGCCATGATGTAACTGTTGCCGGCTTCGATGCTGACAACCTGGAGCCTGTCTCGTGACGGTCGTCGTGTGGATCTTTGCGCTGGTGGCAGCGGTGGTACATCTCCTTGCCTTCGCCTGGGAAACCCTGCTATTCCGACGGCCTGGCGTGCATGACGGCGTCTTCGCCATTCCAACAGCCGATGTTCCGCCGGTACGTCTGTGGGCGTTCAACGTCGGCTTCTACAACTTGTTCATTGCCTGCGGTCTCGTCGGCGGCGTGATCGCCTGGATGAATGGCAATGAGGCTGTTGGTCGAGCACTGGTCATCTATCTGTGCCTTTTTGCGTTCCTGGCCGGTATCGCACTCTTCGCTTCCGATCGCCTGGCCATGAGTCGGCCCCGGGGAAAGGGTCTCGGTGGGGCGTTGGCTCAGGGCGTGCCACCGCTCATCGCACTCGTCGCTGCAGTGATCTGATCGAGCAACAGCCAACATCAAGCTGGCGTGACCAGCAGACCGGTTAGGCCAGCTAGCTAGCTTCTCTAGTGGGCTGGCGGCGCGCATTTCGGCCGGCAGCTGCGCCACTCGCGTCCACTCCCTAACTTATTGGCAGCATTGGGGCCACGAGCCCGAATTCGACAGGCACAATGTGGGCCATGGCTCGTACTAGTGATCGTGTCCGTGCCGTCTTGGTCGCCGTAATGGCAGTGGGTCAAGCCGCGGCAGCCCCGCTGACAACGTGGGCGCTCGGACCGAGCTCCAACATCGGCGCGATCTCCGACGCCAACATCAGCCCCGTGACCCCGGCGGACTACGCGTTCGCCGTCTGGGGGCTGATCTACGTGGCCTGTCTAGGTCTTGCCGTCTATCAACTTTTGCCGAGCCAGCAGGAGCGCACGGTCCACCGGCTGACGGGTTGGTGGTTATTTGGCGCGTTTACCGCGAGCGCGCTCTGGGTGCCGATCTTCGGGACCCGCATGATCTGGTTCGCCCAGATCCTGATTGTGATCTTGGTTATTTACCTGGTCTTCGCCGCTCGAGGCTTCTTGCTAGTAGGACCGGCATCCAGCACGGCGGAGGAAGTCTTTCTTCGATTGCCGGTGATGATCTACCTCGGGTGGGCGACCTTGGCGGCGGCAGCCGGCTTCGCCACAACTTTCCGCTCCTGGGGTATGCCAGCCTCCGCGCGCTGGGCGAACGAGATCGGCGTGGCGCTGGTGTTGGGCGCAACGATCATGTCGCTCTTTGTTGTTTCCAGACTGGTCGCGGTCCTCGGCTTCCTCCTCACTGCCTGCTGGGCGCTGCTTGCGGTGGCGGTGGCCACGGATTCGAATTCGATACGCAATGCCGCCGTGATCGCCATCGTGATCATGCTGGCCGTCGTTGTCGGCCGGACTCTCCGCAGCCCCGAACGTCGGGCCGTACTGTTGGGGTGAGCCGATCACGCCGTGATGTGACGGGTTCGTGGCTCCTCTCTTCCGACCAGTGCGGACTTTTCGGCACGGATGCGGCGACAGGTGGTCAAATTTCCGACCGGCGCGGACTTTGCGTCCTCACCCCATCACGCGGTAATGCAGATGCACGACACCGTTCCCGAAACGGCGCTCGTCTAGTAATTCCAGCTCGACACCGACATTGTCCGGGAAGGCCCGCGTACCACCTCCCACGACGATGGGGGAGAGGAACAGGTGACACTCGTCGACCAGACCGACCTTCAGTGCCTGGCCTGCGAGCGCGGGACCGCCCACCGAGAGGTCGCGAGCCGCAGCGGCTTTGAGTTGTCTGATCGCGTTGGGGTCGAACTCCCGTTCGATCCTGGTTCTCGCGATTGATGCAGCCTCCAGGTTTCTGGAGTAGATGATCTTGTCCGCTGCCTGCCAAATCCTCGCGTACTCCTGTTCCGCTGACGGCTCGCGATTGCCCGTCGGCGCGGTTTCCCAGTAGCGCATCACCTCATACATCCGACGGCCGTACAGGTAAGTACCGATCGGCCGCTCAAGATTGTTGACGAACGTGTGCACCTCTTCGTCCGGCGCGCTCCAGTCGAAATTGCCCTCCGCATCCGCCACATACCCGTCGAGTGAGCTAATCGCCGAGTAGATCAACTTCGCCACTGTGAGCCTCCTGATGTTGGCATGCAGTACTGGTTCCAATGCGCACCGATCTAGGCCAAAAGTCCCTGCCGCAGCCCGGCGCTACAGCAATACCGTAGTGAGCCACCGCCCCGCGCCGTGAAGGGAGAAGCGCCGTGTCCACTATCACCGAGATCCCGAGACCGTCCCTCTTGTCGGAGAAATCGCTAGGGGTGGTGCAGGCAACCGCGGCGGTCGTGGCTGCGCATGCCGACGAGATCACCGCCCGCTTCTATCCACGCATGTTCGCCGCCCATCCTGAGCTGCTGCGCGTGTTCAACCAAGGAAATCAAGCCACCGGCGAGCAGAGCAAAGCCCTTGCAGGTTCGGTTGTCGCGTACGCCGTGCAACTGATCGATCCGGAGGCGCCGTCATTCGATCACGTCATGCGGCGCATCGCGTACAAACACGTATCCCTGGGCATCCGTCCTGAGCAATACACGATTGTCGGCGAGCACCTGCTGGCCTCCGTCGGTGAGGTTCTCGGCGACGCCGTGACACCGGAGATCGCTGCGGCTTGGAGCGAGGTCTATTGGCTGTTCGGGCTTCAGCTGGTCGCCGAGGAAGCGCGGCTGTACCAGCAGGCGACCGTGGATCCTTCTCAGCCGACCCGCCCGTACCGTCTCGTACGCCGCATCGAGGAAACTGCCGACGTCATCTCCCTCGTCCTCGAACCAACAGACGGCGGTCCTCCCCCAGCCATCGCACCGGGACAGTACGTCTCGGTATTCGTCGACCTGCCCGATGGCGATCGGCAACCGCGGCAGTACACGGTCTCCTCTACTGCCGTGCGGACCCGGTTGCAGATCACCGTTCGGCGGGTCCGAGGAGTGAACGGGGCTCCAGACGGCCGTGTCTCGAGCTATCTCCATGATCAGGTCAAGGTCGGAGACGTGCTCGATGTCAGTGCCCCGGCCGGCGACTTCGTGCTGACGCCGACCGACTCGCCGCTCTTACTGGCCAGTGCTGGGGCGGGTATCACGACGGTGCTGCCCATCGTCGAACACGTTGCTCGCACGCAGCCGCAACGGAAAGTCATTGTCGCCCACGCCGACCGGCGCGCCCAAGATCACGCGCTGCGCGAAACAGTTCTGCATCTCGGGCGGGAGATCGACGACTTCACCGCCTACAGCTGGTACGAATCAGTCGATGAGGGCGACACCCGCTCTCGCCAAGGCTTCATCGACTTGTCTGACATCCCGCTGCCGGACGACATTCATGTCTTCACCTGCGGCCCGCTGCCGTTCATGCGGCTTGTTAGGTCGACGTTGCTCGATCGAGGGATACCGGCGGCGCGGATCCGTTATGAAGTCTTCGGGCCTGACCTGTGGGCCGCCCAAGCCTCGCCTGATTCGGAAAGCTGAACGGGGCTAGGGCGACGCCCCTAAGCCTCTTCGATCGGGGCAGATGCGGCCAGCCGCTTCACCGATTCAATACCACCCTGCGCGGCGGCCTTGGAGGAGTAGCCTTCGCCACCGGTCGCAATGACCTGCCCATTCGGGCTCATCGGAGATTCGGGTGGGTGAGGCGTCCGGCGGCCAAGATCATTCTTAGGCGGTAGTTGTCGAGGTTGCGGAAGCCGCGGGCGATCCTGCGGTGGAGTTCGATGACGCCGTTGATGGCTTCGGTTCCGCCGTTGTTGGCCCGGCTGGTGGTGAAGTAGGCCAGGAACTGGGTCCTCCAGGCGCGCAGGGTACGACCCAGTCGGGCGATCTCGGGGATCGGGCAGGTGTGGAAGGTGTCGATGATCTTGACCGCGATCGCGTGTCCCTCGGTGAGGCTGCTGGCATGGTAGGCCGACCGGATTTGCTGGTAGCAACGCCAGGCCACGGTGACCTGGTAGTCAGGGTCGCCGGCCTGCAGGCCGGTCTCGAGCCGTTCGATCTGACGGTCGGTGAGCCGTTCGACTCCGGCGCGGAGGATGTTGCGGATCTTGTAGAGCGGGTCGTGTTTGCGGCCGCGGTGAGCGAGTTGTTCTTGCTGGACCCGGCGGCGGGTCTCCTCCATCGCGGTGAGTCCGAGCTTGACCACGTGGAATGCGTCGAGTACGGCGGTCGCGTCTTCGAGCTCGTCGCGGATCGCGTTGGAGTAGCCGCGGAACGGATCCAACGTTGCTACCCCGACCCCGGCAGTGAAAGGCTCGCCGCGGGCGGTCAGCCAGTCGGCGTAGGCCCTGCCCGAGCGGCCCGGCACGAGATCGAGCAGCCGTGCCTTCGGTCGACCGTTGCGCCTGGTCAGGTCCACGATCCCGGTGAGTTCCTTCGGTCCCTTCCCGGGACGGGGTCGGTGGTGCCAAACATGCTCATCGACGCCGAGCGTGTCCACCCCGGTGAGCCGACCTGGGTCGTCGGCCAGCTCGGTGAGCAGCGGGGCGATGGCGTCCCACACGGTGTGCCAGTCCACCCCGAGCCGGCGTGCCATGGCCGCCACTGAGGCGGTGTCGCGTTGGATGCAGCTGATCGCCCACCACGCCGCCCGGGTCGTCAACTTCGCCCGTGGCCCGGCTAGGAGATGATCCTCGCTGAACCCGCCGACGGGGCAGGCCGGCTCGACGCAGCGGTAGCGACGCTGCCGCCACATCAGCTCCACCGGGGCACCGAACGCTGGGATGTCATGCAGTCTGCGGAGTCGGCGTCCGTGCCCGGTCGCAATCACCCCACAGCCAGGGCAGCCCATCTCGGCCGAGTCGGTCTCCACCAGCAGCCGGAGCCCCGCCGGACACCGCTTGGTGGGTTCGCGCCAGGCCACGTCGAGCACGTGCACGCCCGCAGGTTGAACAAGGTGTCGACGCGCGCGCAGTAGCCGCCAGGTAGCACGCAGCACGACGTAGGCTCAGCCATCGTCGAGGTCCTTCGGTAGAAGGTTTGCTTGGTCGCTACCGATCCTGAAGGACCTCGACCTAGCTCACCGCCAACGACACGACGCAGACCGACGGCGAACGCTCACCCCCCGCGGAATCCGAAGAGCCCCCATTCGTCGCCTTGAGCCTCCACCGGTACTCGCCATTAGAGCTCTTGTACAGCTCGAACTTCGCTGCCATCTTGCTCCTCTCGTTCGGATGAATCCTCCACTGCTCTCCGACGGCACTGATCAGCTGAGGTCGCTCGGCAATGCGTCCGGACGCCTTGGCCGTGACGACCTCGGTCGCCATGGAATTGACCTTATTCTCAACGGCTGGTGTTGCCGAACGAAGGGTCATGATCATCTTGGCCGAGTGTCTGGCGGACAAGCCGAAAGTCGATCATCGTTAGTCTGAGGAAGCTGCCACTGCGTGAGGCGTATCCGCCGCCGACGCGGCCCATCACTTCAACGATCGTCGAGGGCAGCCGCGGTGCTGGAACCTGATCAAGCGCTTGCCGAACAGCGATAACAGAGCGCCGACCAGCTTTCCCTTGATTCGGTAACCCTTCCGGACCGCTGTATCTCCACGCGACTGCCGCTGCCTTCCGACATGATCGTGTAGTTCCAGCCGCTACCTGGTGCCCAGATGTTGGAGTTCACGGTGACCGCTCAGACGGTACCGGCCGCAGCATCCCATGTGTAGCGCTCCCGCTCCCATCCGAGCTTGTTGCCCTCTGTGACCTCGGCCCAGCCAGCGCCCTTGTCGTGCACGATCAAGTTGTCGTCGTCGACGTCAGCCCATGCCTCAGCTCTTGCGGGGCTGAAATCGGTAAGTCGCTGCAGGGCTTCTTGAGGCGGAAGTGGTGAGGTAACGGAAACATGCAGAACCGGCAACGGTCTGCCTCCTCAGAGTTGAACATCAGGGAAGCGGTCGCAAACGACACGATAGCTGGCGCGATTTCATTGCGGTTTCAGCCACTTGCCGGGCAGCCAAATCTAGTGCCACCAGTCGGTCAACCTGAGGATGAAAAGTCAATGACCCGATATTCGGTGGCTGGCGTCTCGCGGGTTGCGCGGCAGGTCAGCTGGGCGTCGGGTCGCCGGACCGCCAGCACCCGTACCTTGATCATTTCCTGTCGAGGCTCGATCAGCAGATCGACGATGGTCTCCGAGCCGTGCCCGTGGTAGGGCCCGATGTGCTGGCTGGTCTGAACGGTCACATCTGAGGGTCTGAGTGGCCCATAGCGCTGGTACGCGGCAATGACGGCTGCCTGAATCGGCGGCAGGAAGCGCGCCATGCCGCGGAGCCGGTCGGCAAGCACGGTACCCGCCAGGTGCGCCTCGACCGTGGCCATCGCGCTGTTCGGGTCGAGATTGCCGTAGTAGAAACCGTCGGGAAGCAGGACCACATTCGGAGCGAACCGGTCGCCGCCAATGTGAGTGCATTCCCACACCAGCTCCGGCCATCGGGATGCTAGAGCCTGAGCCACTGGACGGCCCCGAAGCGCACAGCAGACGTCGTGTACGCCGTGGGTGCACACGAGGATCACGGGCTGGGGTGGTTCTAGTGGCGGGGAGGCGACGGTCAGAGCCTCAGCGGCGTCCAGCAGATCGTGATCGTCCCGCCAGCGACCGGTAAAGGTGGCTGAGTCCAGGGCAGCCAGAATCCATCGGCGTGGTGTCCGCCGGTCAATTCGCCCAGGCCGGCGAACGAGCAGAATTCGCGTTGCCGAGCCGGCCTTTTCCACCAAGGTGGAGAGAACATCAGATTCAATCCCAGCGCCGGCGATGGCGTCGATCCGCCAGGGACCCGGATGCTCCAGCAGCAGCCAGCGGCGCGCCGGCGGCGCCGAACCTGTCAGCGGATCCGCTCGTACTCGCGCTGCGTCCGCACACCGGAACGCCGAACCTGGCTCACTCACTCCACGATGGCCAAGCCGGCGACCAGCAGGCGCCGCGCAAGCTCCACGCCAAGATCACCAGCCGCGGCTACACCGTTGGTCAGCAATGCCTTGAGTGGCCCGACATCGTCCTCGGCCACCGCTAGGTCACCGGCGCGACTGCGCATAACGCTGCGGGATCCGGTGTGATCAAGAGATGCGGCCAGATGGCGGCGAAGCACGATCTGCGTGTCGGCGGTGAGCGTATCGGCATCGCGAAGCTGCTTGAGTGGGCCGATCGGCGCCGCCCGCTGGTTTAGCCGCGCATTCTGCAACAGCGACTGAGACATCTGATCAAGATCTGCGTGCTCGACGGCGTCCGCCAGTATGGCCGTGACGACATCGAAGTCCGAGCCCATCTCACGTGGGTCTGACACGTCCACTCCCAGCGGCAGGGAGGCGCGGATCACTGGATCATTGCCGACGGTCCGCAAAGCTTGCTCCATCAGCTGCTGCGCGAGCGCGAAGCGGGTCCAGACATGGACGCCAAGAGTCAGGTGAGTGCTCACCCCGCCGAGCGCCGTCGCAGCGTGCAGATATCCGCGCGGGAGATAGAGGCAGTCGCCCGGTTTCAGCACCGCCTCGATCAGAGGTGGTTCTTCAGCCCTTTTCTCAACGTCAGTCTTGCGGTCGCTCCAAGGCTGATCGCGTAGCGGCGATACCAGGACAGGCGGATGTATCCGCCACCGTTTCTCTCCTTCAACTTGCAGAACAAAGACGTCATGTACGTCGTAGTGAGCGCTGAAGCCTTGGTTCTGTGGCGGCGTCACGTACGCATTGGCCTGCACCGGATGGCCAAGCTCGGCGGCGAGCTGCTGGCAGAACTCAACAACAGGCGGCCAAACGCGATGCAAGGCCTGCAGCACCAGGGTCGAACCGTCGGCAAAAAGCCGGACCAGCTTGTCCTCGTTTACCTGGTCAGCAATTCCCGCACCGACGCCGCCGGGCGAGGTGAAGGCATTGTCGGCCAAAGTCGTGCCGTTCTTGGCCACCCGTAGAAACGGCGTCCGCAAACCGCGCCGCGACACAAGCTCGTCGATGGCGTTCGCATCGAGCAATTCGATGAATCCGCTTGGGAGATCGGCGGCCGCTGACAGCAACGGTTGCTGCCCCCAGTAGTGGCGTGCGAACTGATCGCGATCGACGGCAATGAGTCGATTGAGGACGGATTCCTCAGCGAGCGGCTCCACCGTCTGCGCCACCATCGGCTCCGCGGTCTGCGCCGCCATCGGCTCCACCGTCTGCGCCACCATCGGCTCCACCGTCTGCGCCACCATCGGCTCCGCCATCTGCGCCACCATCGGCTCCGCCATCTGCTCCACCATCGGCTCCGCCATCTGCTCCACCATCGGCTCCGCCATCTGCTCCACCGTCGCGGCCACCTAATGCCCCGTCGGCGCTGCCGTCAGCTCCACCATCACGGATGCCCGGGATCCCCTCGGCGCCGCCGTCCGCCGGGCCCTCAAGATCCTCGACACCCTCGCTGGGACCCTGTGTTGACTCGCTCATTGATTGATCCTCCCTACGTCGTTGTATGTCCGCTTGCGAGTTCCTTATGCCCGCTTCCGAGCTGCTGAAACCTAAGCCTGAAATGGCACCGTCGACCTACTCTCCCATTTGGTTCTGACGCAGCACCTCCGGGGTATCCGAGGCGATGTGCGCAGGCACTGAATTGTGGGTACGCGCGACTAAGGTGCAAGGCGTGGTGGCATCGTGGAATTCGCTTCTGGGCCATGAAGCGATCATCCAGATGGTCGGCCACGAGGCATTTGCCCGAGCCATGGTCTACGCCAAATCGGGGCATGTCTACGACGTGAACGTCGATGCCGACGCCCTGACGGTCACAGGCCGGGTCAAGGGCACGGTGCGCGATGACTACGCCGTAACGGTCTTCCTGGCCAGCTCCCGATCAGGCACCGTCAGCGTCTATCGCAGCCAATGCAATTGTCCAGTTGTGAGCGACTGCAAACATGCCGCCGCTGTGCTGATCGTCGCTCGCCACCTGGTCGCTGGGACGACTGTCGAACGACCGGAGTGGGAAAGGACGCTGGACAAGCTGCTCGCTACCGGTCCGGCTGTGCCGCCCGCTGATGTCGCCCCCTTGGCGTTGGAATTCGGTGTTGAGCGGATTCCCGCGTTTCGGGGCTACCTCGGGCGTCAGGATCTGCGCATCCGCCCCGCACGACGAAGCCATAGCGGCGGATGGGTTCGCTCAGGGATCTCCTGGGATGATCTTGACTTCGTCGCCCGCTCCTATGTGGCCGAGCAGCGCGAGCTCTTGCTGCAGTTCCGCGCGGCCGCCGGAGCAAGTGCACGATATGCCTTGCCCCGCAGCGCCTGGCTATCGCTTGGCACTGTCAGCAGCGCTTTCTGGGGACTGCTCGACCAGGCGGCCACGGTCGGTCTCACCATCCTTGCCGCCAAACCCCTGCTCGGTCCGATCCGCACCGAGCAGGGCGCGTCGGTGGCCCTCGACGTTCGCCGGGATCCAGCCATCGGGGTGCTGGTGGGGCCCCGGGTGCTGCTTGATGATCAGGAGCTGGACCTATCAGCACTTGGTGTCCTTGGCGATCCGGCCCACGGAATCTTCTACGTGAGCGAGGAGGCTGCCGGCGTACAGAAGCTGATCGTGGCGCGACTGGATCAGCTGCTGAGCCGCGAACTGCGGCAGCTCGTCGTTGATCCTCACTCACTCGTGATTCCGCCGGAGGACGAGGCTCATTTCTTGGCCGACTTCATCCCGCGGTTGCGTCAGAAGATGAGCATCACGTCCACCGACCTATCCGTTCGGCTGCCTGACTATGTCGAACCGATCATTGGCCTCGTGGTGAGCTTTCGGCCTGAGCATCGGGTGCGCCTCGACTGGATGGTGCACTACGACAGCCCTGGGGGCGCCGCGGCGTACCCAATCGACGAGCCACCTGAGCGGCACGGCATCCGTGACCTCGCCGAAGAGCAGCGCAAGCTGGCGGAGCTGCCGCTGCCGTACGCAGATATTCCGCAGCTGGCAAACCGCAGCAAGGAACTCCCTCAGCAGCCGGCTCCGCACGTGCTGCTAGACGGCATGGCGGCGTTGAGGTTCGTTGAGCAGGTGCTGCCGCAGCTGGCAGCTGCCGGGATGCGGGTCAAGCTGGAGGGGGAGGTACGGGAGTACCGCAAGACCAGCTCTCAGCCGAGCGTTCAGGTGGCGGCCGTCGAGCGTGCCAACTCTGCCGACTGGTTCGACCTGCGCATCAAGGTCTCCATCGACGGCGAGGTGGTGCCCTTCGAGGATCTGTTCGTCGCCCTCACCCAGGACAAGGACTTCTTGATCTTGGAAACGGGGGTCTATTTCTCCTTGGACCGACCGGAGTTCACCCAGCTGCGCGATTTGATCGAAGAGTCCAAGGCGCTGCAGGATCGCCATCGACCCGAGCTGAGCATCAACCGGTTTCAGGCAAGCTTGTGGGACGACCTCCAAAGCCTGGGCGTCGCGATTGACCAGTCAGCTCGCTGGGAGCAATCCGTACGCGGCCTCATCGACGTGTCCTCGATCACTGATGTTGAGGTTCCGGAGACGCTGCGGGCCACGCTGCGGCCGTATCAGCTCGATGGATACCGCTGGCTGCGCTTCTTGTGGACGCATCAACTTGGCGGCATCCTCGCTGACGACATGGGTCTTGGTAAGACCCTCCAAGCGCTGGCGCTCATCTGCCATGCCCGGCAGAGCTGTCCTGAGCAGCCGCCCTTCCTCGTCGTGGCGCCGACCAGCGTGGTCTCCAATTGGTCGACCGAAGCGGCGAGGTTCGCACCCGACCTCCGAGTCGTCTGCCTCACCGAGTCTCGGTCCAAGCGCGGCGCGCCGAGTGCTGAGGTTGTCGCCGCCGCAGACGTGGTGATCACCTCCTATGCCCTGCTGCGGATCGACAACGACAAGCTCACCGAGCTGGAGTGGGCCGGACTGATCCTGGACGAGGCACAGTTCGTGAAGAACCATCGGGCCAAGACCTACCAGTGCGCGCGCCGCATCGCGGCTCCCTTCAAGCTGGCCATCACCGGCACCCCACTGGAAAACAGCCTGATGGACCTCTGGGCGCTGCTCTCGATTACCGCCCCGGGCCTCTTCCCGGATCCCGATCGGTTTGGCGAGTACTACCGGCGACCAATCGAGCGCAGCATGGACGCCACTCGACTGCGTCAGCTGCGCCGGCGAATCCGGCCACTGATGCTGCGCCGCTCCAAGGAGAGCGTCGCCGCCGAGCTGCCGCCCAAGCAGGAGCAGGTTGTCGAAGTCGAGCTTCACCCCAAGCACCGGCGGATTTATCAAACGCACCTGCAGCGAGAACGGCAGAAGGTCTTGGGGCTGATCGGAGATCTCGACCGCAACCGCTTCACCGTGCTCCGCTCGCTGACGCTGCTGCGCCGCCTCAGCCTCGATCCGGCGTTGGTCGACGACGCTGACAGTGGCGTGCCGGCGGCAAAGATCGAGGTGCTGCTGGAAGACCTGAGCGAGCTGGTCGGAGAAGGCCATCAAGCGCTGGTCTTCAGTCAGTTCACGACCTTCTTGAGCAGGATCCGGACTCGGCTGGCGGAGGCAGACATCTCGTACGCGTACCTCGACGGCCGGACCCGGAACCGCGAGCGGGTGATCCAGCGATTCCGGGACAAAGCCGCATCAGTTTTCCTGATCAGCCTGAAGGCGGGCGGCTTCGGTCTCAATCTCGCTGAGGCCGATTACTGCTTCGTGCTCGATCCGTGGTGGAACCCAGCTACTGAGGCTCAGGCGGTGGATCGCACGCATCGGATCGGCCAGACAAAGACCGTCATGGTGTATCGACTGGTCGCAAAGGACACCATCGAGCAGAAGGTGATGGATCTGAAGGCGCGTAAGGAGGAACTGTTCGAATCGGTCGTAGGCGGTGAAGCGCTGGCAGCTGCGGCGCTCTCAGCTGAGGAGATACGAGGGCTTCTCGGGGGCTAGCAATTTGCTGTAGCGTGGTCCGCGCTATGCAGCAGGAGTCAGCGGGGGGCTTGTTTCGCGAGGCAACCCAGATCCGATGAAATGTCCGCTTTTTGACATGTCCAGAAGAGGACAAATCGGCGTTTGGGGGTCGACACATTTTGGCGGTCCCGCTAATTTTTTGCTGTGTCAGGAGTTGGTTAGCCAACAAATGACGGGCATCGCCCTTCGACAGCGTTCATTCTGAACGTTCCTCTATGGGGGAGGGAACGTCGGGGTGTGGTCGGGTGAGTGGTCTTCACGTTGCCGGTGAGGCGCGCAGAACGCGCTTCGCAGTCAGCGAGTAGAGCACTCGCTGTTTGGCCCACGGCCGCTCACGCTCGGGGAATGTGCTCGTGCCTCTCGCCTCTGGTGGGAGGCACGAGTGTTTTCCGGCCGGGTTTGCTCAGAGCTCAGAACCCCTGAAAACGGGCGCTATGGTCCGACTCCGCGCACCCTCGTAGGCAGCAAGGATGAGGCACAGCACGTCGATGCCCTCCTTCTCGGTGTGCAGCGGGCGTATGCCGGAGCGCAAGCAGTCAGCAAACTGTCCGATTTCGTACGCGTAGGTGTCCACGTCCTCGAAGTCATAGGTTTGGCTACTCGATCCGCGCAGGGTTACCGTCAGCGACCTGCCATCGCTTCGCAGCGAGCCGAGTTCCCCGACGACGGAGAATCTCTGCGTTCCCGGCGGCGGGTCGTACGCCCAACTCGTGACCAGCTGGCCGACGACCCCGTTCTCAAAGCGGACCAGCACTTGAGCCGAGTCCTCACCCTCCATGAAGCGCAGCCGGTGCCGTGACAGCAGGGCGGTGGCCTCGACCGGTGAGCCTCCCGCGAGGTGCAGCATCAGGTAGGTCGGGTGGTAGCCCGTGTCCATCAGCTCACCGCCTCCGCTCGTGGCAGCGCTCGCGCGCCAGCCCATGTTCTGCGGGTCGAAGTCGTTGTAGAAGCTGTCGGTGGTGCGAACTTCGTAGACCGTGCCGAGAATGCCCTGATCCAGCAGCTGCTTTGCTTTGGCCACCGCGGGCAGATAGAGCTGGTTGTGAGCGCACATCAAGGTCACACCCGCCGTACTGACGGCCTGCTGCACCTCGTCTGCCTGCAACACAGTTAGGCAGAGCGGCTTCTCGCACAAGATGTGCTTTCCTGCTTGAGCAGCGGCCACGATGGCCTCGGCGTGCAGGTAATGCGGCAAGCAGATGTCGACGGCGTCGAGGTCTGCCTCCAAGATCATTTGCCGAAAGTCGGTGTACGTTGCCGCGTCCAGCTCGGCCGCGCGCCTACGGGCGGTCTCCTCCACCACATCGGCCACGGCAACCACCTCGATGGCATTGGCGTAGGCGCGGTAACCCCGAATATGGGCGTCCAGGATGCCGCCGCCACCCAGCACGCCGACCTTGATCGTGCTCACGCTGCCTCCATCTGATAGCGCACCGTCGTACCGGTAGCTGCTGCGGCGTTGGCCGCCGATACCAGGCGGGTCAGCTCGACTGCCCGGGTCAGATTGTCATCGGCTCGCGTGCCGTCGCGGATGTGAGCCACCCACCGGCTGAACGCGTCAGCGTCGTCCTGAGGCATGGGGAGCGGCTGCCAGGTGTTCGCACCGAGGCTTCGCACCCGGAGCAGCTTGTCGGTGCTGTCGTACGCCAGGCTGGCTCGGGTGCCGTGCATCTCGATGGTGAACGGGTTGTTGCTCAGGAATCCGGTTTCGACGACACCGATCACGCCACCGGGGTATCCGAGCGTCACGACGGCCTGGTCCTCGACCTGGTGTTTGGTGAATGAGGTGTACGTGGCGCTCACCGTAGCTGGGAGGGTCCCGAGGAAGAGCTGGGTGAGGTAGACCGGGTGGCACCCCAGATCGCTGAGTGCGCCTCCGATGGCAACCGTCTGGTCGTAGAAGCGTTCCGGCAGCCAGCCGGCGATCGCCCCATCGTGAGACAGCCGGATTCGGCAGAAGGTGAGCTCGCCAAGCCGCCTCTCGTCGAGCTGTTCGACGATTGCCCGGGCATATCCGTCATACAGGCGGGGGAGTGACACCACCAGGGCAACGCCAGCTTCATCCGCCTTGGCAATGATCTCCTCGGCTTCGTCGACGGTCGGAGCCAGGAGCTTCTCAGTGAAGATGTGCTTTCCGGCCTGTGCGACGCGCAACATGATCGCGTGATGTGCGCTGGTGGCAGTGGTGACGGCTACCGCGTCGATGTCGTCGCGCCTGAGCAGACCGTCGAGGTCGTCGACGAAAGCCACTCCGACAGCGTCGGCTGCTGCCTGTCCCCGGGCACGATCATCGTCCCAGACGGCGACCAACTCGGTGTCAGGGTGCTGCTGGATCCGCCCGGCGTACTCGGCTGCATGCACGTGCCAGAATCCGAGAACCGCCACCGTGATGGGTTTCGGCACGTGGAGTCCTTCCTCGAGCATTGAGCAAGGCCCTGACGCAGCGGCGAGCGGGTGACCGGCGGCTCCACCGTAGCCGTGAGTCGTGGTGGTCTCGAGACGACACGGCGTACCTCGCGAGCCTCGCGACCCGACTCGCAGCGGGGGTCTGCACAGCCTGCTGACGGTCTGCACAGGTTGCAACCCATGCAGACCGTCAGGAAACCACGTGCACATAGGTTTCGCCGCCCCGGTGTGGTGGCAAGCTGCAGCCACCCTCCAGAGCCGACTTGTCAGAAACTCAGCGCGCTATAGCTCGCTCAGTTTCTGACAACTCGGGACCTAATAGCGGCGCACAGGTCCTGCCATGACGACTCGGCGGCTGGCCCGCCGATGCAACACCCAGGCCGCCAGTACCCCGCCGACGGCCCCTCCGAGGTGGGCTTGCCAGCTGATACCCGCGTTGCCGGGTATGACGCCCCAGATCAGTCCGCCGTATACCAGCAGTACGAGCAGGGCTACTGCCACTTGTGCTGGACGTCGGGACCAGATGCCGCGAGCCAAGAGGTACGTGAGCCAGCCAAAGATGAGCCCACTCGCACCGAGGATGATCGTGTGGATCGGCGTGAGGAACCAGGCGGTCATCCCAGAGATGACAATGATGATCAGCGAGGAAACCAACCATCGGGCCAGGCCGCTGAGCAGCACCAAGAATCCGAGTACAAGGAACGGCAACGAATTGCTGATCAGGTGATCCCAGCCAGCGTGCAGGAACGGCGCGGTAAGGATCTCCGGCATGCCATCGACTTCGCGAGCGTGGATGCCCAGCTGGTCGAGCTGATGGCCACTCAGTTGATCAAGGAACTCCAGAACCCACATGCCAGCGAGCAGCAGCAGCATGAACAAGGCGGCCCAGCCAGGGCGCGGCGCCGTCCGTTCGACCATCGTTCACCCTTCCGTCTGTCTCAACCAAGCGGTGCCCACCAGCAACTACCTCTGACGTCCAGCCTGCCTGGCACCGCCAAACCAGTCTGTACTGAAGGTCCAAGCCAGGGTAGACACCGTCCTGCTTGGCGGTATCTCGATCTTGTCACCGGAATGGGACGCCGTATTCGCGAGTAACCTCCAGTCCGTGAGAGGAGGCTCATCCAGCCATGTCGATTCATGAATCTCAGCCGTTGACCGATCCTGAGGACTCGTCCAGCAAGCCTGACAAGCCCGAGCCGGAGGTCGATCCAGATAGTCCGCTTGACCCGCCCGAGGATACCGAGCAAGTCGACCAGGATCGCCCGCTAGATCCGCCTGGCGGCCCGGAAATCCCGGAAACGGGCTATGCAGATTCTGGCGGCCAGAAATCCTGAGTCAGCCGGCTCATCCCAAACCGTATTGCGACCGACTTCGAATCATCTCGAGAGAACTCGGATCAGCCCGTATCAGGTGATCAGCGGCGGCGTCTGATCATATGAGGTTTTGACGGGTCACCCCCGCAGGCATGAGGAGGTTGCAATGTACTCGGCGCCCGAGCTGGTGGCCCAGGTTGGCCCGTTCGGTGGCGCTGATCTTGTGCAGCAGCGCGGCACCCTTGCTGAGCTGGCTCAGATCTGCCAGACATGGGGCGCGGCAATCGCCGCCCTGCATACCACAGCAGTGCACGGCCCGTCGGCACCGCTTGCGGTACGTCCATGGGTGATCAACCCTGAGCACCGGTCAGCCTCGATGCGGACCGTGTCGCCCGGCTCGGTGTACTCGGCGGTCCTGAGGACCTACGAGTCCTCTTGTGAGCTGCGTGTCGCCGCCCGTGAGGTCGATGAGCGCTGGACCGAGCTGCATTGGATCCACGGGAACCTCACCGCAACCAACGTGCTGGTTGAGCACCAACCCGCGCTGCAGATTAGCTTCATCGATCCTGAGGCCGTCGGCATCGGAGATCCGGCGTGGGATCTGGCCGCAGCCGTCGACATGATCGCTTGGTTGTCACCGCGCTGGCGCACAACGCCACAGCCGCTGGTGGACTATCTGATCTTGGGATACCGACGAGCCGGTGGGCCCGGTCGGCTCTATCCGGCCATCCAAGCGGTACGCGCGCTGGCTACCGCTGTATGGGTCGCAGATTCTCCATATGAGTCGTCCGGCAAGGCGCACGTCGAGGGGCAACTGGAATTCTGGCTGGATCGCGCTCGGATGTACGCGGCCCGAGTCGGATGCCTCATGGCTGTCGCCTAAATGCAGCCAAGCCTCAGGCCAATACTGTGGTGCCCAACAGACGACCGATGAGGAACGTGACCGCGAGCGCGATCGCTCCGCCGACCACGACCCGAATCGTCGGACGCAGGATCGGACTGCCGCCAAGGTAGCCGCCGGCTGCACCGGTGATCGCCAAGGCAAGCAGCACAGCGGCAAACGTGGCCGGAATGCGAATCGCGTCGGGGAAGCCGATGATCGCCAAAATTGGCAGCAGGCCGCCGATCAGAAAAGCGATGGCTGACGCATACGCGGCCCGCCACGGGCTGACAATGTCGTGCTGGTCAATGTTGAGTTCGGCATCCAGATGCGCCGCGAGGGCGTCGTTCGCGGTCAACTCTTCGGCTACCTGACGTGCGGTTTGTGGGGTCAACCCCTTGTCCTGGTAAAGCTTGGTGAGCTCGGCCAGCTCCTCGTGAGGCATCGCTGCCAGCTCGGCCTCCTCCTTAGCGATCAATGCTCGCTCGCTGTCGCGCTGGCTGCTCACCGACACGTACTCCCCGAGAGCCATCGAAATAGCGCCACCGACCAACCCCGCAACGGACGCGGCAACGATGGGACCCAGCTGCGGCGTCGCACCGGCCACGCCAACCGCAATCGCCGACACCGACACGATGCCGTCATTGGCACCCAGGACACCGGCTCGCAGCCAGTTGAGCCGATTCGCCAAGCCCCCGGAATGCGGCTCGCCGGCATGCGTCGCCTCCACTTCCGTCACGTCGCCGAGTCAAGCACGACACCCTGCGATCTACCAGCGCTGCTTCCAGCCATCGATCAGTGCATGCTGATACCGGGAGGTTAGAGAAGTGACGGTCGGATACTCGGGAACACCACTGCCGAAGAAGCTTGGCATCAAGCCTGGCATGTCCATGGCGGTGTTGAATGCACCGGCAAATCTGGATGCAATTCTCGGCGAGCTGCCGGATGGCGTGGCAACCAGCCGCGGGCTGGGCGATCACCGCGATCTGGTGTTGATCTTCGTCACTCGCCAAGCTGACTTTGCCTCCCAAATTCCTGCCTTGATCACCGCCATCGCGCCAGATGGCATGATCTGGGTGGCCTGGCCCAAGCGAGCGAGCAAGATCGAGACGGACATGACCGAGAACGTCATCCGGGAGATCGTGTTGCCCAGCAGTGGACTAGTCGACGTCAAGGTTTGTGCGATCGACCATGTGTGGTCGGGCTTGAAGCTAGTGATCCGCAAAGAAAATCGCTAGAGAATGGGACGCTACCGCCCAAGAAAGATCAGTCTGGGACCTTGAGTGCTGTGACCGTCTGGTTGGCATCGTCACTCATCAGCAGGGTGGCCTCGCTGTGGGGCATGTCAAACGCAATGGTGCCGCGAACCCGCTCGCCGGCCTGCAGAGTGCCCGTTTCCAGCATGGAATCTCCAGCGCCCTCGATCGCAGTCTCGAAGAGTCGGCCCGTTTGGTCGAAGACCTGGAAGTTATAAGGGTCGTAGTCGACCGAGCCCGCAGTGCAGGTCAGTTCAACCTCGACCCGGAGGTAACTACCAGATGTTGGTGGCACCTGCCCGCTGCTGAGCCATAAGTGCCTGAGCAAGACGAGTTGGCCGCTTCCCGCGCTGGTAGTGAACTCGATCCGGTCGCCTTGAGCAGTCGTCTGAGGGATAGGTTGCTTGCTGGCGACTGGAGCTCTCACATGAGTGTCCGCGAAGTTGGCAACCGAGCTGGCCACTGCAACGATGGTCGCCACCAACAAGATCACAGCTAGTGTGATGACGGTCGGAAGCTTGGTTGCGCGCCTGGCCAGCGAACCAGCGGTACGAGGCGGCAGCGGCGGCCCAATGGGCGGCGTGTCACCTGGGGCGGGCGCCCAGGGAACGAATGACGGCCCGCTGGGCGTCGGTCCCATCCCGGTACTTTCTGAACCGCTGGGCTCGTCCATTTCCGACCACCGTAGCGCAGGATTGGCTCGCTGCCGAGACCGCGCTTGCTGCCAGTTGTCCACAGGAACGCCACTCGGCCACTGCGCTGTCCACAGATTTGTTGCTGGCCGACACATTCGGCTCTTCATCCGCAACCTGACGGCATGACATCTTCGAAAAAATCAGCTCACAGGAAACCAGCACGGCGGCGCCGCCAGCAGTCGCCGCAGACGCGGCTGAAGGTCCGTCGGCCAGACGACCTTCTGGCCATCATCCCGTACCTCGTCGGTTTCCATCCCGACGAATCCGTCGTCGCGGTGTTCATCAAGTCCGGTCGAGTTTTGTTGACGGCCCGGATGGATCTTCCCCCTGAGTCGGCCGGAGACGAACTGGCCGAGGAGATCGACTGGCTAACAAACAAGCATGGGGCTCAGGCTCTCGCTTTGGTCGCCTACAGTGCGGACCCTTTGCCGGCTCACCGGTTGCTGACCCGGCTGATGGATCGGCTGGGCGAGCACAAGCTGACTGACGTGCTCTACGTCGGACACGGTCGGTGGTGGTCACTCAGCTGTGGCGATGAGTGCTGCCCGCTCACCGGGACGCCGTTCGATCCCAGCTCCCATCCACTGTCAGCGGCGGCAGTCGTTGCCGGACTGGGCGCTCGCGCGGACCGGCGGGAGCTCGAGGCGACTGTCAGCGGCCCCTCCCAGGAGGACCTGCCGCGCTTGCGGGAGCTGGCCGACACTCTGCTGGCTGAGCTGGAACAATTCGACGATTCAGGTGCAGCCGTACGACTCCTGGCCAGCATGGTGGATGGGGCAATCTCCGAACCGGGTGCGCTCGATGAGCGGACCTGCCTGCTGCTACGGCTGCTGGTGACCGACGTGCGTATTCGGGACCTGGCATGGGCGCTGATGAGTCCGAGTAACGCCGAAGATCATGTCCGGTTGTGGGGTGCCGTGGTGGCGCACGTGCCGCCGACGTTGGCCGCGGCACCGCTGTGTCTGCTGGGCATGGCCGCGTGGGTCAGCGGGGCGGGCGCCCTGCTGAACTGTTGCTGCGAGCGGTTGGCACAGGTCGATCCGCGCTACTCCATGGGGAGATTGCTCGCTGAGGTGAGCGAAAGGGCTCTCCCTCCGTCCCTGTGGCTACAGATGGGAGGTGAGGTATCAGCCGAGTTGCGCGCTGAGCTCGGGCTGCTGGCTGGGTAGCAAACTTAGCCCCTGAACGTCAACCAACTCACCTTGGCGGCGCGAGAACCACTAGGTTGAGTCCATGACGCGCTTCGTGGTGTGCGGAGAGGCCCTGATTGACCTGGTCCAGGCAGACGTGGACAGTAGTGATTCGTTCAGCTCTACCTGGCTCGCTTTGTCGGCAGGGGGGCCGATGAATTCCGCGGTTGCCCTCGGAAAGCTTGGCGCCAACACGCACTTTCTGGGCCGACTATCCAGAGATGCCTTCGGACGGCAGCTGCGTCAGCACATACTCGAGGCGAACGTGAGCCTTGATCTTGCGACCGAGTCCTCACAGGCCACTTCGATCGCGGTCGTGAGTCTGGATGAGCAGGGAGTCGCTAGCTACACGTTCCACTTCAACGAAACGGCAAACTTTGGCTGGCAGATCGACGACCTGCCGGACCTGCCCGAAGATGATTGGCTGCATATCGCGTCCTTGTCATGCATTGTGAGCCCGGGCGCAGAGGTGCTGCTTGATTGGATGCGCGACATCAAGTCGGGCGTCTCCTACGACATCAACGTGCGGCCCACCGTGATCACTGATCCCGATGTCTATTGGAGCAAGGTTCAGCCCTGGCTGCGGGTGGTTGGTCGGCGTCAGGGGATCGTCAAGGCAAGTGATGAGGACATCAAGTTCCTTGCCAAGGCAGAGGCCAGCGGCGGCCAGGACGGCAGTGATCCAGTCGAGTTGGCGAGCACGTGGGTCGAGCAATACGGGCTGGGGCTCGCGGTGATCACGCTCGGTCCAGGTGGCGGGGTCGCCGTCGAGCCGGGCGGCAACATCACGCGGATGCCAGGCTTTCCCACAAAGGTCGTCGATACGGTCGGCGCCGGCGACACCTTCATGGCGGGTTTCCTGGACGGCTGGGTGAAACTCGATGTTGGCCTCGATGCTTCGTTGGAACGGGGCGCGGCGGCTGCGTCCATCGTGTGCTCTCGGCGTGGTCCGCAACCGCCGTCCTCAGCGGAGGTGGACGATCTGATTGCTGAGCGAACCTGACCCAACTGGGTCGAGTCGGCTGCGAGCGTCGGAAATCGCGCCTCCGTCGCACGGAGCCAGGCTGGTGCGCCGCTGTCCTGGACGAGCGAGCGAGCAGACACGTTCTTCGTCTGCGAGCGAACGAGGAAGGCAGCGGCAAACAAGCGCCAG
>Ga0307289_10000031_pt1 | contig 42925 bp, 39 predicted proteins | sample ER_DNA_143_FD_194483 | JGI IMG/M metagenome (GOLD analysis project Ga0307289, IMG submission 194483) | Bulk soil microbial communities from the East River watershed near Crested Butte, Colorado, United States - ER_DNA_143 | ecosystem: Environmental > Terrestrial > Soil > Floodplain | place...
GTGCTGGCCCCGGACATCAGCTTTGCGGTGCCGTAACGCCGTTGTCCGCTGATGACGACGAGGTCGACGTCGTCCTCAGTGGCTTGCACGATGGTGGAAAATGCGCTCACTCCGCGCTTGGCGTTGATCACCACAATGTCGGCCTGCGCGCCGGGCTGCAGCCGGCCGATCTGTCGTGCCCAGGCGCGGGCCAGGATGTCGCCCGGCAAGCAGGTCGCCATCATCACAAGGTCCTGGTCACTCAGAGACCAGCCCAAGTGGTCGGCGGTGAGCCGTGCCGATTTCAGCTCGCCAAGTACCTGCTTGGTGCCCGACGGCGCCCAATCTGAGCCGAGACAGACGCTGATTCCCTGGGCTCGCGCTGCCGGGACATCGGTGGTCTGCCCGTATAGCCACAAATTGGAGAACGGCGACCACGCGATGGCGCCGGGGGATTTCCAATGTGAGTAGACAGCCGGGTCAACGGCATTGGCATGTACCGCTATGAACCGCGGCTGCAAGCACCCTGCGGCCTCTGCATCGCTAAACTCCCGCGCCACAAGACTGCCGCGCTGGCCCTCAGAGCAGTGATAGATGAAGGCTGAACCGGCTCTCATCTTGTTGGCGCGCTCGGCCAGTGCGGCTGGCGTCGCGGTCAAGACAGAGGCATAGATCAGATTGGCATCGTGCGAGCCAAAGGTCTCATCCTCAATGTTGCGGACCAGCCAGCCATCTCGCGGCCGATTCTTTGGCGGAGATCCCTGGATCGACGTAGTACCACCGACGATGGCCTTGGCCTCCACGTACGCCAACAGTTCTTCTGGGCATGCGGTGATCAGCGCGTACGCCGGCCACGTGGTGCTGGCCGCATAGGTCTTGGCTCGGGTCCAGGAGTTGTGATGCAGAAACGGCGTCTGCTGTCCTGGCTCGGTCCACAGCGGCAGTGTGTTGTAGGCGAGGTGGTTGTGAAGGTCGATCAGTCCGGGGAATACGAGCGAGCTGCCAACGTCAATGATCGCCGCAGCCTCGGAACCGGGTGGGCCGGGCTGGGAGCCTCTTGTCACCGCGATAATGATTCCGTCGTCGCTCATCCAAACCTTGCCGGTGAAGACCGCGGTCTCGTTCGGGGCCACCGTCGGATCGGAGGTCAGGGGCACAAGCCGCCCGCGGATGGCCCACATTGTTAAACGCCGAAATTGGCGCTAAGCACCGAACGATAGCGGTCCATGATCTCCCCGGCAGCGCGCTGGTCATCCGCTGTGGGTTCTTGCTGACTAAGGATGGGCACCTGCCAGTCGGGGAGCGTGCCCGTCAACGCCCAGGCCGCTTGCCGTGCGGCGCCGACGGCCACGCTTTCAAAGGTGTCGGTGATCACAACGGGCAAGCCGAACACCGCCGTAGCGATCTGGCGTACCGCCTCGGATTGAGATGCCCCGCCGGTCAGAGTGATCGAGGAAATTTCGCCGATCTGTTCTCGCAGTACTTCGACACCGTAGGCGAGGCTCCACAGCACGCCCTCGATGGTGGCGCGCGCGATATTGGCCGGAGTCATATTGGCCAGGGTGAGACCGACGAGCTGACCACGTGCATCTGGCAAGGGGGGCGTCCGCTCACCCTCCAGGTACGGCACGAAAGTGACGCCTTGACTGGCGGGTTCGGCGCTCTTAGCGAGATCGCTCAGCTCGGTCAGGGTAACGCCGAGGACCTGCGCAGTTGCAACAAGATTGCGAGCGCCGTTGAGGGTGCAGACGAGTGGAAGGAACTCGCCGGTTGCGTCGGCAAAGCCGGCCACGGTTCCAGTCGGCTCGTGTGTTTGTTGGTTGCTCTTGGTGAACGCCGTTCCGCTGGTGCCCAGAGAAACAATGGCGTCGCCGGTCGTGACGCCTAGGCCCAAACCTCCCGCCATGTTGTCGCCGGTTCCCGGAGCGATAGCAATACCGCCCGGCGTATATCCGATGACCTCGCTAGGAGCAGCGACACGCGGTAAATCAAGATCATGTCCTATGGCGAGTTTCACAAGATCATTTCGATAGCGGTTGCTGGTCGCGTCGAAGTAGCAGGTGCCCGATGCATCTCCACGGTCGGTCGTCGGTGCAAAGCTTCGACCACCGATCTGCCAGCTCAACCAGTCATGCGGGAGGACGACTGCGGCCGTTCGCGCCGCGTTCTCAGGCTCTGCCCGAGCCATCCACCTGACCTTGGCGACGGTCATTGATGCCACCGGAACCGACCCGACCGCGTCAGCCCACACCGTTGGGCCGCCGAGCTCGGCGATCAAATCCTTGGCGTCGGGGGCAGACCTATTGTCGTTCCACAACAGGGCGTCGCGCACCAGCTCACCGTTCTCGTCGAGGGTGACCATGCCGTGCTGCTGGCCGCCGACAGCCAACGCAGCGACCCCATCCAGGAGCGCCGGATCAGCAGTCGCCTCTTGATAGGCCTGCAGCCAGGCGGAGGCTGGCACCTCCGTGCCGTCTGGGTGTGCGGCCCGCCCGACGCGTACGACCGCTCCAGTCTCAAGATCACAAACGACGATCTTGACTGACTGGGTTGAGGAGTCGACTCCGGCCACGAGTGTCATGAGGTGCCTCCAACGGTGATGGTGATGCCGCATTCTAGGAATTGCTGCAAAACAGCCTGGCTGGGTGAGCCAGCGACGGCAATGGCATCGATCTGATCAACTGGTGCGAACTGGATGAAGGCTGAGACCCCGAAGCTGCCGGGACCGGCGAGCGCGATCACCTGGTCACCGGCGGCAACGACGACCTGCGACACGGCGGCGGTCGCCGGGGTGGCTTCGGTCAGGCCGCGTTCGACGCTAACTCCGGCCGGATTAACCACGCTGACGTCGACATGCAGCCGTTCAATCTCGTGTACAGCCCAGTCGCCCTCCTGAGCCCGGGAGGCCGCCGACACGGTCCCGCCGATGTTGTACACCTCAAGCCGGCTCGCTCGGGAGAGCACGATAGCGGCGTCGAGGGAGTTGGTGGCAACGGTCAATCCGTGCCCGTTAGGCGGGGAGCCGACTATGGCGTGTGCCAGCGCGAGTGTCAGGCTGCCCGTGCCGAGCAGAATGGTGCCCCGGCGCGGGAGCTGTTCCCATACCCGACCCGCGAGGACGAGATCATCCTGTGCGGTCAGCTGGTGACTGTTCATCAGTGCTAGTGGGCCGGCGGCGATCCGCACAGCGCCACCATGGACGCGTTGCAGCTTCCCAGCGTTTTCCATCGCTCGAAGGTCACGACGGATGGTCTCTTGGGCCACACCGAGTCGATTGGCGATGTCGACAACATCTACGCGTCCCTCAGCGGTGAGCAAGTCGGTGATCGCCTGGTAACGAGCCACGGCCTGCGCGTTCTGGACGGTCATTGTGTCCTCTCGCTCGTACGGCGCTGATGGTCGCCGGCTACAACAGTGTTATTGATTCTGTTGCCTGTGGTCTGATCTGCAGCTTCCGCCCGGTGCCTGCCCGGAAGGTATCAATCGCCTCCCCGTAATCAGCAAGGGCGAACGCATGGCTGATCATGGGTTTGGCATTGAGGGCGCCGGCGGCGAACATCTCTACTGCTCGGGCGTAGGAATGCAGCACCGCCATCGAGCCGACCACCGTCACCTCATCGTTGTAGATGCGGAACGGAGAGAACGCGGCCTGTGCCTCGTTCGCGGCGACGCCGAATTGCTGGAAGGTGCCACCGCGACGTACCCGCTGGAGGCCGTCTTCGATCGCCTGGACGGCGCCTGTGCAATCGATGACCGTATCCCAGCCGCCTGATCGGGCGACTTCCTCCGCGTTACTGCCGACGAGTTCGATCCCCACATCGCGAGCCGCCTGCCGTCGCTTCGGATTCGGGTCCACGACGCTGACCGAGGCTGCGCCAGCGCGGGGCGCGAGCTGAGCCATGATCAAACCCATGGTGCCCGCACCGTATATCAGATAATGCGCTCCAATCCAGCGGGGCAATAGATCGTAGGCATGAATCGCACAGGACAGCGGCTCAATCAGCGCCGCCAAAGCAAGATCAACAGAACCCGACAGGCGATGCAGGTTTTTGGCCGGAGACAGCACTAGTTCGGCTGTGGAACCGTCGGTGCGCCCGACCCCGGCACCGTCCCAGTTCTCACAGAGATTGCCGTGTCCGGCCATACAGAACGAGCATTCGCCGCAGTAGAAAGAAGGATCGATGGCCACCGGGTCTCCGGGCGCCACCTTGGTGACCTCATCACCAACGCTGACAACAGTCCCAGATGCCTCGTGCCCAGGCACTATCGGATAGACCGTGGGTGCGAATTCACCATCGAGTACGTGGAGATCGGTTCCACAGATACCGACCGCCTCGACCTGAACTACACAATCTCGCGGACCGGGGACGGGATCAGGAAGCTCAGTCAGGGAGAACTCACCGGGTCTCGCGAAGACGATCGCTCGCACTATCGCGTCCAGATCCAGCAGTGTGCGTATGTCACCGATGCACCTCGTCTGCCTTGACCGAATGCCTGTAAAACATCTTTGAATCGCTTCCTAGCCGGAGGCTAGCGCAGCCGGAATGGGAGATCTAGTGTCCGGTTCTGCGCTCCGGCTCCGACGCGTTGCCCGTTTGCGACTGGAGTACGTCGTGAGGCGACGTTCGGTCATCCATGTGAAGATGGGGCCAGAAAGGCAGCCATGACGATGTATCCGCCCGAGCGGCAGCGGGCGATCACCGACCTGTTGATCCAACATGACGGTCGACGCGCCAGCGTCACCCAAATCAGCGAGCAGCTCAAGGTCACCACCGAGACGGTGCGCCGTGATCTTGACGTACTGGAGCGACGTGGCGTGTTACGCCGGATCCGGGGCGGTGCCGAGCTGCTGGATTCCACACCGTTCGAGCAGGCGCTCGCGGCGCGGCATGCGGAGCAGCTCGACGACAAGCTGACAATCGCCCGCCGGGTCGCTGAGGAGTTGCCCCAGGACGGTGTCGTCGTGCTTGATTCCGGTTCTCTGACCTTGTTCTGCGCCCACGCGATGCCAAAGGATCGCGCCCTCGCAGTGGTGACGAACAACCTTCCTGCCGCTCGGTATCTGGTCGACTACGAGGATCTTCGCATTTTCACACTGCCGGGAACGATCAGGGGCTTAACCTCCGCCGCGGTCGATGCCTGGACCAGCCGGCGACTCAGCACCTTGACTGTTGATCTTGCGATCATCGGCGTCAATGGCATGACGCCGACACATGGCTTGACGACGACAAATCCGGAAGAAGCGGCGACTAAACGCGCCATGCTGCTGGCTGCTAGGCGGCGGATCGTACCGGTGATCTCCGGCAGGATCGGCCGAAACTCCTTCTGCTCTTTTGCTGCCATCAATGAAGTGGATTTGGTGATCACCGATGCCGCGGCGAATCCGGAGATTGTGAGCGAATTAGCCGCCGCCGGGCCTGAAGTGGTTATTGCTGAGTAGCGCCCCATATGCGGGCGAGCGTCGGGTAGGGAGGGCGACGGATCCTGTCTGGACGACAAAGTGAGCACTACCCGCAGAAAGCGAGCGACTCCGCGCATCGATCGTCGTGCGAGTGCTGGAGGAAGACAGGATCTGTGGAGCCCGACCGGGGCGCGAGCCCGCAATAATGGGGCGGGTGGCAGAGCAAGGGCGGCCCGATCGGTCGCGACACAAGGCGTCGGCGGGGCGTGAGTCGGCAGGACGCCGTTCGGAGCGTAAGCCGCCATCCCAGCGCGGTGATCGGCCGCCGCGGGAGTCTGCTAGCCGAGGCAAACGCGCGCCCGCTGGTGACAGACCCGGCCTGGCACGTCGCGAGAATGAGCCGCCTGTTCCGGAGGGCGTTGACTCCCGTTCTTTGCACGCGTCAGTTCGTGCGGAGCTGCGGGGCTTGCCCAAGGAACTTGCCGAAATCGTCGCCGCACATCTGGTGGTAGCGGGCAGGCTGGTGGATGAAGATCCTGAGCTGGCGTACGCCCATGCTGAAGCCGCGCGGCGGCGGGCTGCGCGGTTGCCGATCGTTCGTGAGGCCGCAGCTGAGACCGCCTACGCCGCTGGTCGATATGAGGTCGCACTGAGTGAGTTCCGCGCCTTACGACGGATGACCGGGTCGCAGGACTACCTGCCGGTGATGGCTGATTGCGAGCGCGCTCTGGGCCGACCGCACAACGCCCTCAAGCTGGCGCGGGAGGCCGACGGGGTTGGCTTGGATCCGGCGCTACGCATCGAGATGATCATCGTCGAGGCTGGCGCGCGGCGCGATCTTGGTCAAGATGAGGAGGCACGGCGGCTTCTGGAACGTGCGGTTGCCGCCGTACGACCCGGACGTGTGGCTCCACTGCCTGTGGCTCGGTTGCGTTATGCCTACGCGGATGCATTGCTCCATGCGGGCCAGGATGCCGAAGCGCGAGAGTTGTTTGCCGCCGCAGCAGAGCTTGATCAAGATCAAGAGACCGACGCGCAGCTACGAGTCGACGAGCTCGACGGGCTCTTGATCGACTATGACGAGGAGGATGAAACAGGGCCGTTGGGGGAACCGCCGCAGGGGAGTCAGCGATGAGCGCATCCGCGGCGGTCATCGATTCCTACGACGCGGTGCTGTTCGATCTTGATGGAGTCATCTATCTGGGTCCAGTCGCGGTAGCTGGTGCCGCCGAAGGCATTGCGGAACTGCGTGGTCGCGGTACCAAGATCGGCTTCGTCACCAACAATGCGGCCCGGCCGCCCGTTGCTGTAGCCGATCATCTGGTAGAGCTTGGCATCCGGGCCACGGCTGCGGACGTGGTCACATCCGCTCAAGCTGCCGCGCATCTGTTGATCAACACCTTTGGCGCCGGCGCAAGAATCCTCGCTGTCGGCGGCGAGGGAGTGACGGTGGCACTGAGCGAAGTAGGCCTTGTTCCGGTGCATTCTGCCGATGATCATCCAGTGGCAGTGATTCAGGGCTATGGCGTTGACCTGAAATGGCAGGAGCTCAACGAGGCGGCAGTTGCGATCCAGCGCGGCGCGCACTGGGTCGCCACGAACATCGATCCGACACGCCCGACCGACCGTGGGCTGGTTCCAGGGAACGGCGCGGCGGTTGCCGCAGTGCAGATGGCTGTGCAGGCCGAGCCCGAAGTAGCCGGCAAGCCGTATCGCCCGCTGTTAGACGACACGGTCAGCCGGCTTGGCGCATACCATCCGCTATTCGTCGGTGATCGGCTCGACACCGATATCGCCGGAGCGGTGAACGCGGGCCTGGACAGCATGCTGGTGCTCTCAGGCTCGCATCGCGCCGAACAGCTGTTCAGCGCAACACCGGGAGAGCGGCCAACCTATGTTGGAGAAGATCTGCATGCATTGCTTCGGCCGCCGTTGGACCTCAGCCAGTCCGATGGTGAATTTCGCTGCGGTGCGGCGACTGCTTCGGCAGCGGAGGGCACACTCATCATCCACCGCAACGGCGCCACAGAGGTCGAGGCGATCTGGGCGACAGCGCACGCAGCGTGGTGGGGTGCTGATCATGGACTGGTGTTCGACGTGCGCGACGCGCTAGCGCAGCTCAACAGGTAGTGATCACCTAGTCGCCGCTGCGGTAGCGTGGCACTGCGGCGCTCCCTTTGCCGACACTTCGTCAGTACACGGTAGAAAGGCGTCAACATGACCGATGCGTTTCAGGCTTATATCAACATGGTGACCGGCGTCACCAAGACCACTCAGGCAAAGGCTGCCGCCACAGCTCGGGCGATGGTGAAGCAGGCCGGCTTGGAAGATGTGGCGACGGAGGCCAGCGAGCGAGTCACCAAACTGGCCGAAGAGATCATGAATGCCAGTCGCACCAACCGGGAGCTACTGCAGCACTTCGTGACCACTGAGGTCGACAAGGCGGCGGCCCGGCTTGGCTTCGCGCGAGCCGAGGAGGTTGAGGCGCTGCGTGAGGAGATTGCATCGTTGCGGACACAGCTCAATGAGGCGACGATGCGCGCCGGAAAAACGGCGGCAACGAAGAAGGCTGCGAAGAAGGCACCAGCCAGAAAGACTGCGGCAACAATGACGGCTACCAAGAAGTCAACAGCGACGAAGTCTCCTGGTCGGAAACCGCCGCGCAAGAAGGCGGCAACTGCTGAGCGCTCGTCGTAGCCGGAGTAAGACGTGACCGAGCGAGACGATAATCAGCTCAATGAGGCTGATCCGACGCCCAGCCGTCCTGATACCGGGGATCGCGCCGTCGATCACGCACTTCGTGGGCTCGCAGATCTGGACTCCGCTCCGCTTGCCGAGCATCACGACCGGCTCGCCAAAGTTCACGAGGTGCTACAGGAGGCACTGGATCGAACCGATGACAGCCGAGAACGAGCGCCTTGATCGCGAGCTGGTGAGGCGCGGGCTGGCCCGATCGCGTAGTCAGGCTCAGGCCATGATCAATGCGGGCGAAGTCCTTGTCGACGGCTCAGTTGTCGAGCGGCCGGACGGCCGGGTAACTGCGTCAGCGGCCATTGAGGCTCCAAGTGATCACTATGTGTCACGCGCTGCCCACAAGCTGATTGCCGCATTAGACGATCTTCAACTCAGCGTTGCGGGTCGCGCTCTCGACGCCGGCGCCTCCACCGGCGGTTTCACTCAAGTTCTCTTGGAGCGTGGTTGCCAGCAAGTCATCGCGGTAGATGTTGGCAGCGGTCAATTGGCCCTCGGTCTACGCTCCGATCCTCGGGTCCGGCTGCTGGAGCGTACAAACCTTCGCGATCTTGAACTCGACCATGTCGGGGGAGTTCCAGTTGACCTGGTCGTCGCAGATGTCTCATTCATCTCGCTGACGCTGCTGATTGGTCCACTTGTCGGGGTCGTCCGAGATGATGGCTGGCTGCTGTTGCTCGTCAAGCCTCAGTTCGAGGTGGGCCGTGAGCTGTTGGGCAGGGACGGTGTGGTCCGGACGCCGGCGCATCAGCGCCAAGCCATCGCGAACGTGATCAAATCGGCCGGCGAGTACGGCTGGCACTGCGTGGCCGCGGTTCCCAGCCGACTCCCAGGCGCGTCTGGCAATCGCGAGTTCTTCGTGCTGTTACGCCGAACCGAGTCTGTGCCAGACGTCGACTTGACTGGCCTTGTCCAAACATGACGAGACTTCTACGCCCTGACGTCCGTGGGTCGCCGCCTACCCCTGAATATGCTGTGGCAGGTGACCAAGGCATCAGCCCAGGGTGAGGGTCAGCCGGGCAACGTGAACGCAGATTCGGCGCGACGAGTTGCGGTGCTCACGCATATGGGTCGCCCGGCTGCGATCGCTGCGGCGACCCGGTTGGTCGAAGGGCTGAGTGCGGCCGGCATCGTCTCAGCACTGCCTGCCGGTGACCTGCCCGCACTGGACGACCGGTTTGCGGATGCCGTGATGCCGCTCTCCAAGCCTGTCAAGCCTGAGGACGGGATTGAGCTAATGCTGGTGCTCGGCGGCGACGGCACCATCCTGCGTGGTGCCGAGTGGGTTCTGGACAGCGAGATTCCGCTTCTCGGGGTCAATCTGGGACACGTCGGTTTCCTGGCCGAGGCCGAATCCTCTGAGATCGACAGCATCGTCGCCCGCGTGGTGGAGCGCTCATACACCGTCGAGGAGCGATTCACCATCGACATCACGCTGCGCGACTCCAAGACTTTCCAGCCGGCATGGTCTTCCTACGCCATCAACGAGGTGTCGATCGAGAAAGCCGCCCGGGAGCGGATGCTCGAGGTGTTAGTGGAAATCGATGGCCGGCCACTGTCGCGATGGGCCTGCGACGGCATGCTGGTTGCCACCCCCACTGGCTCAACGGCGTACGCCTTCTCCGCCGGTGGCCCGGTGCTCTGGCCCGGTGTGGAAGCACTTCTGGTTGTACCGCTCAGCGCCCACGCCCTCTTCGCCCGGCCGCTCGTGCTCAGCCCGACCTCGACAGTGGTGGTCGAAGTGCTCGACGTTTCACAGACGCACGGCGTCGTCTGGTGTGACGGCCGCCGTTCAGTCGAATTGCTGGCGGGCATGGAGATCGAGGTGGTCCGCGGACGGCAACGACTCCGGCTGGCCCGCTTATCTGAGGCGCCGTTCACCGACCGTTTGGTTCACAAGTTCGGTCTCCGGGTGGAAGGTTGGCGTGGAGCTGCTGATCCAGCCATCACCATGATCGACACGTCTGCATGATCACAGAGCTTCGCATCGCTGATCTCGGCGTGATCAACGATGCGACGATCAACCTGCATCCTGGTCTTACGGTGGTCACTGGGGAGACCGGTGCGGGCAAGACCATGATCGTCACTGGGCTGGGTTTGCTGCTCGGCGGCCGCGCGGATCCGCGCTCAGTTCGTCGTGGCTCAGAGCGGGCTCGGGTGGAGGGCCGATTCAAGATCGAAAATGCCGAGCTGCTGCAACAAGTAAAGGCCGTCGGCGGAGAGCTGGACGATGACGAGCTGATCGTGGCGCGTCATGTGACAGCAGCGGGCCGCTCTCGGGCGTATCTAGGCGGTGCTCAGGTGCCGGCCAATGTCTGTGCCGAGCTGACTGCGACGCTGGTGAAGATCCACGGGCAGGCGGAGCAGGAACGTCTTACTGAGGCCGATCGGCAGCGCGAACTGCTCGATCGATTTGCCGGCACCCCCGTACTCGAACCGCTTGCCAAGTACTCGACTCTGTGGGCTGAGGAGCGCGGCGCACAGACTGAGCTTGCACAACTACGCAAACAAGCCCAGAGCCGGGCTCGCGAAATTGACCTGCTGAAGTTCGGCCTGCAGGAAATCGAGCGGATCGGACCTGCTCCGGGTGAAGACATTGCGCTTGCCGCCGAGGCCGTCCGGCTGCAGTCGGCCGACGATCTTCGCGATTCGGCGCAGTCGGCCGTTCATGCACTTGCCGGCCCTGAGGATGAGGCAGGCGGCGCATTGGCCATGCTGTACGCGGCCCGCAAGGCCTTTGAATCGGCAACCTCGCAAGATCCCGCGGCCGCTCAGCTGGGTGATCGATTGGCGGAAGCGAGTTACCAGCTGACCGATCTAACAGCCGACCTGGCGCGTTATCTGGACAGTCTGGAGAGCCAACCCGGGCGACTGGAGCAGATCGCAGAACGTCGAGCTCAGCTCAATGCGCTCACCCGGAAGTACGGGACGACCTGCGATGAGGTGTTGCAATGGGCCACCGAGTCGGCAGTTCGACTCACCGACCTGGAGCAAAGCGACGAGCGCATCGCCATCCTGGAGACGCGGATCGAGGAGGTCAAAACCGAGCTCACCTCTCTGGCTGCCGACATCGGCACTGCGCGCCGCGCCGCCGCAACCAGATTCACTGAGCTGGTGCTCCCTGAACTCGCCGCGCTCGCAATGCCTCATGCCCGGCTGAACTTCGAGGTCAGCAGTGCCGATCTTGGGTCCTCGGGTGCTGACCGGATTGACCTGGTATTTGCCGCTAATCCTGGCAGCGAGCTGCGCAGTCTGGGCCGGGTGGCATCCGGCGGGGAGCTTTCGCGTGTCCGCCTGGCTCTGGAGGTCGTATTGGCAGCCGGTCAAGACGCGGCAACGCTGGTCTTCGATGAGGTTGACGCTGGTGTGGGCGGCAAGGTTGCTGTGGAGGTTGGTCGCCGTCTGGCCCGGCTCTCTCGACACACCCAAGTTGTCGTGGTGACTCATCTTGCCCAAGTCGCGGCTTTCGCGGACCGGCATTACGTGGTGGTCAAAGCCGACGACGGGCAAGTCACCACTAGCGGTGTGGTCCAGGTTGCCGATGAGGATCGAGCAATCGAGCTGGCCCGCATGATGGCTGGCCTCGATACCACAGAATCGGCCCTGGCCCACGCCGGTGAACTCGTGGAGCTCGCCGCCTCGGCGCGAGCGTCGGTAATCGCGCCCCGATGAATGGAGGATCGATGAGCGGGCCCGGTTCGCGAGCTCAGTCAGTCGGGGCTCTAGCGTAGGGTCCGCGAAGAGGGACGACATCATCGGACTCAAGGCGCGATGCGCGAGCGCCGCCCAAACGAGGGGCGCGAGCGTCGGTAATCGCGCCCCGATGAATGGAGGAGCGATGAGCAGACCCAGCTGGCGAGCTCTTCGGTCTTGGTTGAGTTGGGTGGTCTGCAAGGGCGACGACATCATCGGGTTCAAGCGCGATGCGCGAGCGCCGTAAGAATCGCGCGAGCTTCAGGAATCGTGGACTCAGTCTCATAAGGCTCTCATCAGTGGCTGCGTAGCTTTCGCTGCATGCGGGTGCTCGTCGTTGAGGATGACGTACGGATGGCCGCCGCGATCAGGCGCGGATTGCGCAGTGTGAACGCCGTCGGGGACGTCGTCGCGACATCAAGTGGTGCCTACACCATGCTTGCGGATCGGCCGTACGACGTCATCGTGCTCGACGTGATGCTGCCGGATGCGGATGGTTTCGTGACCTGTCGACGACTTCGCAGCGCCGGCAACTGGACACCGATCATTATGCTCACCGGCAGCGCCGGGAACGATGACCGAATTCGCGGGCTGGACGCCGGCGCCGACGACTATCTCAGCAAACCATTCGCCTTCGGCGAATTGCTTATCCGGCTGCGTGCTCTCGCCCGTCGTGATCCTCCTGACCGGTCTGCGATCATTACGGTTGGCTCGCTGCGTCTCGACCCCGCGTCGGCCCAGGTATGGCGAGGCGAGCAGGAGATTCGGTTATCCGGTCGCGAGTTCGCACTCCTCGAGGCCTTCATGCGCAGCCCTGGCCAGGTTCTCGGTCACAACCAGCTGCTGGACGCGGCTTGGGACATCGGCCACGAGTATCGCTCCAATGTGATCGAGGTGTACATCCGATATCTCAGGGAGAAGATTGACCGCCCGTTCGGCGTACGGTCGCTGGAGACCGTACGCGGTCTCGGTTACCGCCTCCGACCTGACGGCGGCGGATGAGGCATCCGGACCTGGTATCTAGAGCCAGGCATCCGAAGCTCGCGGCTGAGCCCACGCTGCAGGGGTGGAAGGATGGACGCCGAGATGCGACTTCCCACACTGCTGCGCAAGCGCGGAACACCCACCGAAATCGGCGGTGTCGTGCGCCTGGATCGGCGTACCAAGAGCCTCACCAAACGGCTGGCCCCAGGCGAGATCGCGATCATTCATCACAGCGATCTGGATCGGGTCAGCGCGGAAGCGTTGGTGGAGGGCGGCGCTGCGGCGGTAGTGAATGCGGTGTCATCGGTCTCGGGCCGCTATCCCAACCTCGGCCCGGGGATCCTGCTCGAGGCCGGGATTCCGTTGATCGACAACGTCGGCGACCAGGTCTTCAGTCGTATCCATGAGGGCGACCGGCTGACGCTGGACGGCGGCAAACTGATCGACGCCTCAGGGCATGTGGTCGCCGAAGGAACTGTTTATACGACCGAGATTCTCGAGGATCACCTCGAATATGCCCGCAGCGGCCTTTCCGATCAGATCGAGGCTTTCGCCGATAACACGATGACGTACCTGCGGGTGGAAAAGGAGCTCCTACTCGAGGGTGTTGGTGTGCCCGACGTGGCGGCTGAGATAGAGGGCCGTCATGTTTTGATCGTGGTACGTGGATACGACTACCGCGGCGACCTCGCGGCCCTCCGGCCATACATCACGGAGTATCGGCCGCTATTGATGGGGGTAGATGGCGGCGCCGATGCGCTGATCGAGGCCGGTTACAAGCCGGACATGATCATCGGCGACATGGATTCCTGTTCCGACGAGACTCTGCGGTCCGGAGCGGAACTCGTTGTACACGCCTACCACGACGGTCGCGCCCCTGGGCTGGAGCGAATCGAGAAGCTCGGGCTGCGCGCGGTGGTCTTCCCTGCTCTGGGCACTAGCGAGGACGCGGCCATGCTGCTCGCCGACTCGAAGGGCGCAAGCTTGATCGTGGCTGTGGGAACGCACGCCTCGCTGGTTGAGTTCTTGGATAAAGGAAGGGCGGGGATGGCGTCCACATTCCTGACCCGGCTGCGGGTCGGGCCCAAGTTGGTCGATGCCAAGGGCGTTTCGCGGATCTACCGCAGCCAGATCAAAACCTGGCACCTGATGTTGTTCGTGCTCTCCGGCATCATTGCGCTCCTCACCGCGCTGTTGTTCACCGACGTGGGCTGGGCGTTCGGCAATGTCATCACTGCCCGGATTCGTGACCTGATCTACTGGATAAAGGAACTCTTCACTTGATCAACTTCCGATACCACATCGTGTCGTTGATGGCGGTCTTCATTGCTTTATCCGTAGGTATTGCGGTTGGTGTGTCGCTCAGTCCATCGGTCGACCAAGGGCTACTACAGCAGGCCGCGCAGGATCGCAAGCAGGTGACCGATTTGCGTGCCGAGCTCGATCGGCGCAAGGCGCTCGACGATTACCGCAATGCCTACGACGAGCAAGTCGGCGCGGCCGTCACTGCCGGCGTGCTGAACGGGCAGCGAGTCGCCATGGTTGCCATGCCAGACGCTCCCACCGACGTATTACGGACCATTTCGAATGCGGTCGTCGGCGCTGGAGGCACCGTCGTACGCGATGTCAAAGTCAATGCCGAAGCATTCGACCCAGCACGAGCTGAGGAAGTCACCGGCGCACTAACGGCGTACTTCGGCCCACTCGGCCTTAACGACACGATGTCGCCGGCAACCAGGCTTGGCGTCGCCCTGGGCAGGTCCATCGGATCCAAGGAGATGGCGGATCGCGACGCCCTTGCAATCGCTGTGGGGGGGTCGCTCGAAAAACGGGGCTTGGTCACCATCAGCAAGGATTCCGCAGCTCAGGCGCAGTTGATCATCGTGGTAACAACTCGAGCCTCAGAGCCCCCGCCGCCCTCCGAGGAACTTACTGCGCACGTTCAGTTTGATGTCGGCCTGACAACCCGTGCCGGTGTCGTGCTGGCAGGCCCGAACAGTGAGGAGATCCAGGGCACCGATGTGCTGGCAGCACGGTCGGACCCAACTGCGGTAGATAGCCTCAGCACTGTGGATGTGGCCGATCTCAGCAGTGGCGTGACCACCGTCGTACTGGCGGGCAAGGAGCGACTGCTTGGCCGGCCAAGTCAGCACTACGGTGCGCTTGCGAAGGCCGATGCGCCGCTGCCTGAGCTGCCGGTGCGATAGCGGTGCGGCGGCTCCTGGCCTGCGCGGCCTCTGGTGCGGCTGCCGCTTTGCTGGCGGCCGTCGGCAATCAAAGGGCTACCCGGTCCCAGGCACCTTCACCGTGGATCCGAATCAACTACTCCGGAACCAGCGTGACCCTCGCGGAGGGTCCGATCGCAGTAGCCGCATTGCTTGCCGGCACGACGATAGACCGGCTGCTTGATCCTACGGGCCGGCGCAGCTTGCCGGTTGTTGTCGCCAGCGTCGGATCTGGATTGGTCGGGGCGTACGACGACGTTTTCGGATCGAGCCATGCCAAGGGTTTTCGCGGACATTTGCACGCGCTGCAGTCTGGTGAGCTGACCAGCGGCATGATCAAAGTGCTGGGGGTGGGCGCCAGTGCGGTTGTCGCGGCGACCCTGGTGCAGCGCTCCCGGCCGGACTGTCGCAAACCGATCTCGACGGTTCTCAATGGACTGCTCGACACAGCGCTTATTGCCATGACCGCCAACCTCATCAATCTGCTCGATTTGCGGCCTGGCCGGGCAGCCAAGGTGATCATCTTGATCGGCTCCGGCCTGTTCGGCCACGGCGCGGCGCCCGCGGTCGGCGCCGCGGCAGGTAGCTTGCCCACCGACCTGGCAGGCCAATCCATGCTCGGCGACTGCGGTGCCAACGCGCTGGGTGCTGCCGTCGCGACGGCTGCTGCACAGGCGTTGCCCTGGCGATTTCGGTTGGCTGCCTTTGCCGCGGTCGCGGCGCTTAACCTGGCCAGCGAACGGGTGAGCTTCACCGCCGTCATAGAGCGCACCCCGCTACTGCGCCGCCTCGACCAACTCGGTCGTACGGATTCCGTACCGTCCACGTCAACTAACGATCAGACGTGAAAGCAGGTCTGGCTTCTGTTGCGGCAGGTGTCGCAGGCCTGACGCTCGCGTCACGGCTCCTGGGCTTCGGCAGGTCGGTGGTCTTCTCTAAGACCATCGGGGATACCTGTTTGGGTGATACCTATAACGCCGCGAACGCGCTGCCGAATGTGCTGTTCGAGATCGTGGCGGGCGGCGTCCTCGCCGGCGTAGTAGTTCCCGTCATCGCGCGGCACGTCGGAGCCGGCCGGACAGAGCATGCTTCCCGCACGGCATCGGCACTGATTACCTGGACATTGCTGGTGCTGACACCGGCCGGGCTTGCGGTGCTGTTGGGCGCGCGGGCGTTCGCTGCGGCCTTTGCCAAGGCAGATTGTGCGGGAAGCGCCGATACCCTGGCCGCGCTTGTAGTCATGTTCGCTCCGCAGGTGTGGCTGTACGGCCTGGCGGTCGTCAGCGCTGGGGTGCTGCAGGCTCACCATCGGTTTCTTGCGGCCGCTGCGGCGCCGCTGCTGTCGAGCGTGGTGGTGATCATCGCCTACCTCAGTTACGCAGCTCTCAGCGCTCCATCGGCCAACGAAGATCCGACCCAGCTGACCGTCCAAGCGCTTGCTGCTCTGGGATGGGGTACGACGCTGGGCGTGTTGGCACTGGCCGCCTGCACCTTGGTCCCTCTGGGCCGGCTCGGGCTTCGGCTACGGCCTCGACTGCGGTTTGCCGAAGGCGATCGATCCGTGATCATCACGATTGCCGCTGCCGGGATCGCCGGGCTGGTGCTTCAACAACTCAGCGTGTTGTTGATCAACTGGTCGGCACAGCAAACTGGTGATCAAGGTGCTTTGACCCGATTCACGTGGGCTAACGCTATCTACCTGCTCCCGTACGCGGTGTTAGCGGCGCCACTGCTGCAGCTGACGTTCCCGCGGCTGGCCGCGGCGGCGGAACAGGGGCGGGCCGACGTCAGGCGAGTGCTTTCCGAAACCGGTCCGGCGACAGTGGTGATGGCGTGGCTGGGGGCTGCCTTGCTGGTCGCAACTGCTGTCCCGGTTGCGCGGGTGTTCGTGTTGGGCCCCGGCTCGGAGCGTACTCAAGCATTGGCGTGGCCGATCGTGGCGTTTGCGCCGGCCGTCGTCGGTTTCACTTTGCTGGGATTGGCCTCTCGTACCTTGCTCGCCCAGCACCATGGCAAGGCGTCAGGCGTTGCCAACGCGACGGCATGGGCGGCGGTGATCATGAGCGTTGCCGTACTGCGCCTGGTGGTTCCAGGTCCCTGGCTGGTCCCGGCGCTGGCTGGGAGTGTGTCGCTAGGGATGGTCGTGGGCGCAGTAGTGGGCTGGCTCTTGCTGCGGCGATTGGGGCTGGCTGGCATTGGGCTGGGAAGACCGATGTTGGTCGGGCTCGCGGCTGGCATCCTGGCAGCCGGGGTAGGAGCCGCTGGTTCTCTGCTGCTGACGGAGGTCGGCATCGCGGTGGCGGTATTGGGCGCGTGTGCCCTGGCTCTGCTCTGCGTCTTAGTGTTCACTGCGATGCTGCGACTTCTTGCACCTTCGGTACTGGCCCAGATGTGGGCGCTGCGGCGGCGTACGTCCTCGGCGGAGGTGGGTTCATCGTGAAGATCGCGCAGCTGCTGACTGCTAGTACCGGCGGCATTGGGCGTCACGTGGCGAGCATCGCCCCCCGGCTCGAGCAGCGTGGCCATCAGATACGGGTGTTCTGCCCGAAGGTCACAGCCGAGGCCCAGCATTTCAAAGAACTTGGTCTTGATGTCTGGCCGCTAGGCAGTCCCCGGCGTTTCATTGGTGCCGATCTGGTGCACGCACATGGGTTGAAAGCAGGTTGGCTGGGGCTGCCGATCGCCTGGATGTACCGCATACCGCTCGTTGTCACGTGGCACAACGCTGTGCTTGGTGATGGGCTTGCGCCGTCCGCCGCGCGACAGGTGCAACGAACGGTGGCACTGGGGGCCGATCTGACACTTGGTGCGAGTCGCGATCTCGTCGCTCTCGCCAGACGGCTGGGAGCGAGGAACGCGCGCTTCTCCCCGGTCGCGGCACCAGTGGTGCCGCTGGCAGGGACGAGTCGTGAAGATCAACGATGGGTTCTGGGCGCTGCCGATGAAGACACCGTGATTCTCACGGTCAGCCGGCTGGCCCCCCAAAAGAACCTTGGCATGGTGCTCGACATAGCCGCGGCTGTACGCGACAGGCACGATTTGCGGTTTGTCATCGTCGGAGACGGGCCGGAGCGAGATAAGTTGCAACGCCGCATCACCAATGAGTGGCTGCAAGTGCGCTTGCTGGGAGGCAGCGATGACATGGGTTCATTGCTCGCGGCGGCGGATCTCGCGTTGCTGACCTCAACGTGGGAAGCGCGGGCGCTCGTCGCGCAGGAGGCTCTGCTGGCTGGGTTGCCGCTGGTCAGTACGCGGGTCGGTGGGATTGAGGAGCTCGTCGGGTCGGCCGCAGTGTTGGTCGCTGCCGGCGATGTCGAGGAGGCAGCTCGACGGATCGTTGCGCTTGCTGACAATCCCACTGAAAGGCTGCGGCTGAGGGAAGCGGGCCTGCGTCAGGCCGCAACCTGGCCCAATGAGGACGGTGTGGCCGATGACCTCGCCGAGGTCTACAACGAGCTCACTCGGGGCCGGCGGTATAAGGGCTTTTGGGACGAGTCCGGCGGGTTCACCGTCAGATAGCACTCCGCGACGTAAGCTGGAGGCCCGTGGGATACCGCGAGAAATTCACCAAGCACCTCTTTGTGACCGGGGGCGTCGCCTCCTCACTCGGTAAGGGGCTCACGGCTTCCAGCCTCGGCAACCTACTTGTTGCTCGCGGGCTCAGCGTTTCTATGCAGAAGCTGGACCCATATCTCAACGTCGATCCCGGGACGATGAACCCCTTTCAACACGGGGAGGTGTTCGTCACCGAAGATGGCGCGGAAACTGATCTTGACGTCGGTCATTACGAGCGTTTCTTGAATGTCAACTTGTCGGGCGACGCCAACATCACTACCGGCAAGGTGTACTCCTCGGTGATCGCCAAGGAGCGGCGCGGCGACTATCTCGGTGACACAGTGCAGGTGATTCCTCACATCACCAACGAGATCAAGGAATCGATGATGGCCATGGGCGGGCCGGACATCGACGTCGTTATCCATGAGATCGGCGGGACCGTCGGCGACATTGAATCCTTGCCGTTCTTGGAGGCTGCTCGGCAGGTAAGACACGATGTCGGGCGGGAGAACGTGTTCTTCTTGCACGTCTCTTTGGTGCCCTACATCGGTCCCAGTGGCGAGCTGAAAACCAAGCCGACCCAGCACTCAGTTGCCGCGCTACGCCAGGTTGGCATTCAGCCTGATGCCGTGGTGTGCCGCTCTGACCGGGACATCCCCGATTCGGTGAAACGGAAGATCTCGTTGATGTGCGATGTCGACGAATCCGCTGTAGTTGCCGCGATCGACGCGCCCAGCATCTATGACATCCCGAAGGTGCTGCACTCTGAAGGCTTGGACGCGTACGTGGTGCGCCGGCTCGACCTACGGTTCCGCGACGTGGACTGGACGCGGTGGAACGACCTACTTGATCGCGTGCATCACCCGAAGGAAGAGGTGACTGTCGCACTCGTCGGCAAGTATCTCGATCTTCATGACGCCTACCTTTCGGTATGTGAAGCGTTACGCGCCGGCGGCTTCGCGAACCATGCCAGAGTCGTGATTCGCTGGATACCCTCTGACGACTGCCAGACTCGGGAGGGCGCGGCCCGGGTACTGAGCGAGGTGGATGGCGTCGTCATTCCGGGTGGGTTCGGCATCCGTGGCGTGGAAGGCAAGGTTGGCGCCGTCCAGTACGCCCGTGAAAACCAGATCCCGATCTTGGGGCTTTGCCTGGGTCTGCAGTGCATGGTCATTGAGGTCGCACGCCATATGGCCGGCCTGGAGGGAGCCGACAGCAGTGAATTCGCGCCTGAAACGCCGCATCCGGTGATCGCGACCATGGCTGAGCAGGTCCCGATCGTAAACGGAGGCGGCGATCTTGGGGGATCCATGCGGCTGGGGTCCTACCCAGCCGAACTGCTGCCCGGGTCGATCGTTGCCAAGCGTTACGGACAAGCCCATGTCGCAGAGCGTCATCGGCATCGCTATGAGGTGAACAACGCATATCGGGAGCGCCTGCAGGATGCCGGTTTGGTGATCAGCGGCACCTCGCCTGACTCCAAGCTGGTTGAGTTCATTGAATTGCCGAGCGAGGTTCATCCATACTTTGTCGCTACCCAAGCGCATCCAGAGCTCAAGTCACGGCCAACCCGGCCCCACCCACTTTTTGTTGGACTCGTCGAGGCCGCGCTCGATCGTAAGCTGGCTACCCGGCTGCCCGTCGACGACGACCATCGATGATCGTTCTCGGTTCCGACCAGCTGGTCGACGTGCCGCTCGCTTGGCCGGTCGAGTCATCGACCGTGCTCGCCCAAGGCAAGATCACGAGCTACGTGGAAGATCAAGTTCGGACACCGGACGGCCAACTGATCACCCGTGAGTATCTGAAGCACCCGGGTGCAGTCGGAGTAATCGCACTCGATGATCATGATCGGGTGGCTCTGGTTCGGCAGTATCGGCATCCGGTGCGTCACCGGCTCATCGAGCCGCCGGCCGGACTGTTGGATGTGGAAGGTGAGGGCTATCTGGCGACCGTCAAGCGTGAGCTGGCCGAGGAGGTAGGACTTGCGGCCGGAGGCTGGGCCGTGTTGGTCGATCTCTTCACTACGCCCGGAATCCTCGGCGAGTCCCTCCGCATCTATCTCGCGCGAGATCTGGAGGTGGTCGACGATCCGGATGGTTATGTTCGCGAGGGCGAGGAGGCCCACATGGACACCGTCTGGGCATCGCTTGACGACCTGGTTGAGGCAGTTTTGGATGGGCGCTTACACAACCCGACCGTTGTGTCGGGCGTACTGGCAGCGTGGACAGCGCGTGAGCGGGACGGTTTCTCAAGCCTCCGCGCGGCTGACGCCGCCTGGCCCGCATTCGAGTCTGCAATGGACCAAGAACGCTAGCTTCGGGCACGAGCCAGTGGCGCTAGTTGCCCTCCGCCCTGAAAACGCATCTCGAGCGCCTCTGATAGCCCCCTTTGCCCGTCTTGCAGGCAGTGGTGATGCGAAATCAGGGGCTTCTAGGCTGCCGCACGCTCGGGCGCCGCCACTGGCTTCTAGGCTGCCGCACGCTCGGGCGCCGCCACTGGGTGAGTTTTGGGCTCCTTGGCCATTGCGCGCATGAGATAGCGGGCGTCCTGATCCAACCCTTGAATGGTCGCTGACGCTACCGCGTACTGGAACTCCAGCCCGAGGAAGTAGAGACCGGCTTCCGGTGAGACCCCGCGGTCGGCGATCAGTTGCCCATGATCGTCCGTCACAGGCAGATCTATCCAGCTGTAGTCGGACTGGTACCCAGTGCACCACACCACGGTCTGCGGCTTCAGCACGTCGCCGTTAACCGTGACAGGCAGCCCATCGCGGATGCCCGCAATACGATCTAGTCGCTGCACGCCAGCAGCCTCCAAATCACGTGCTTTGGTGCGCACCAGCGGTTTCCCGTGGTGGATCGACGCTGTCCGCATCTTGCGCCCCAGCGGCGTATCAATCGTCAGGATTCGGCGGAAGACGAACATCACGATCGGTATCAATAACCGAGCCCGGCGGCTCTGGATGCGGAACGGGATCTCGCCAGGATGCCGGCCAGAAAGCCATGTCTTGTGGCCGGACTTTGCTGCTTCGAGGGCAATCTCTGCTCCTGAGTTTCCAGCGCCCACCACTAGGACGGTGCCGTCCAGCTGCTCAGCGTTTCGATAGGCTTCGGAGTGCAGTTGTCGGATCGTTGGCGCGAGCTCGGCGCCAAAATTGGGAACGACTGCCGTCTGGTAGCCGCCAGTGGCAATGACGACACGCTCGGCCCTCAACTCACCATCTGAGGTCTCCAGCCGAAAGCCGGCATCGCTACGCGAGAGTCGGTTGACTCGTACGCCGCTTCGCACCGGTACGTCGAAGTGCCGTGCATAGTCTTCGAGGTAGTCGCCCATCTCGGTGTGGGTGGGCCAGGTGCTCAGCCGCATGGGCCACCCCGGCAGACTGGAGTACCGCGGAGTCGAGAAGAGTCGCAGCGAGTCCCAGCGATTACGCCAGCTGTCGCCAATGCGGGCTTGCGCATCGAGGATCACAAACCGCTCGCCTTGCCGCTGTAGGTGATATCCCATTACCAGGCCTGCCTGGCCACCGCCAATGATCACCGTCGGAATCGATTCGATGCCGTCGGCCTGAGTCTGAACCAGGTGCATGCGTTGAGTCGTCATGATTCGACGCTAGGGAGAACCACCAGGCCGCTACATCGACGAGATTGTGCATCTTCGCCTTGTCGGAATGGGTAAAAATGCCCACACCGCAGTGCCTACACCAGTCGATGCTCGTACGCGTACGCCGTGGCAGCGGCCCGGCTGTTGACATTGATCTTGGTGAAGATATTGCTGAGATGACGAGCGACGGTCTTCTCGCTGAGAAACAAGATCGTCGCGATACCCCGATTAGTGTGTCCCTGAGCCACCAGGGCGAGCACCTCGCACTCACGGGCCGTCAGTGGATGGCCCGGTGCGGCGCCCTCGGCTGGAGCCAATGAGGCAAGATCAGATTGTGCGCCAAGCTGTTCGAAGACGGTACGCGCCGCATCTAGCTCCATCCGGGCCGCATCGTCGTCACCCAGCGCCCGGCACGCCGCGCTGACCTGGACCCGAGTGCGGGCAGCCTCGTACGGCGCATCGACCTGCTGCCACAGCGCCCACGCCCTCCGGAGCAGCGGCAGCGCCGCCTGCGGATCATCCTCGGCCAGCCCTACCTGTCCAGCCGCATGGGCGACTAGCGCCGCCATATAGGGCGTCTGGATCACCTCCGCGGTCTTCTCAAGCTCGGCCAGCGCCGCCCGAGCAGCCTCGATGGTGTCGGCGGCCAACGCAATCTCGACCTTGGCGGCGAGCAGCAGCGAGCGCCGCGCTGGGTTGCGACTCTCCGCCAGGGCACGGTCCAATCCGGCTAGACCGGCCGCCGGTTTTCCCTGCGCCAATCTGAGGTAAGCCAAGCCCGGTTGCACCTCACGCCCGCAACTCGCGGCGGCGGCATACGAGCGCTCGGCCAAATCGTATTGGCCGCGGAGCCGATGCAACTCAGCCAGCCGGTAGTGCGCCGCACCGGCCACGAAGCCCGCCGCCGGCATCCGCTGGCTAACCTGGACCGCCTGCTCGGTCGCCTCGACCCACGAGCCGTGCAGCTGAAGAATCTCGGCTCGGTGCACCTGACACTCTCCCCGGTACGGCATGAGCCCGGATTGTGCGTCGCACCAGCGAGTCAGTGCTTGGGTCCACTCCGCAGCGCGCTGCATGTCGAATCGATCCATGCACAGCGAGATCACCGAACAGTAGGCAAGTCCGACGACTTGGGGCGCCACGCGATCCGAGACGACGTAGACCATGATCTCGTCCAGAGCCGCAAGCGATTGTGTCTTGTGTCCCTGGACGTCAAGACAACGTCCGCGAGCCAGGCCAGCCAGCACGAAGAGATCATCGTCTCCGGCGGCCCGGGCGCCTGCGGCTGCCTGCTCCACCATGGGCAAGGCCTCATTCACCGCTCCGGCCTGCATTAACGAGACGCCTTCGCCCAGGAGGGTGAGGTAGGACAGCTGACCGTCTGGATCGTAATCGTCGAGGATGTGGCGCAACCGGGCTATCCAACCTGCTGCACGTGCGGTCTGGCCGGCGTTTCGGAGGTGAAAGATAAGCCAGAAGACACAGCGCGCGGCTCTATCGGGAAGACCTTGCTCGAGATACCTGCGATGAGCCCGGTCCAGCAGGTTGACGGCTTGCTCGTCTTCACCAAGCACGTGAGCAGCAACGGCACCGCGCTCAAGGTCCTCGGGACCTAAGTCGCCCTCGCTCGCCGACAGTTCGGCGTACTCCGTGGCCCAGTCAGGGCGAGGTGGCAGCACACTCGTCACATTGGTTTCCATGCCAATCCACTCCGCTGCCGAGCCTAACCGCACTGCGAGCGTCGGTCGCGCGAGCAGTGCCGAAGAACTATCGCAGCGATATGCGCTCAGCCAGGCAACCCCCCGAATCTTGGGTCGCTGCGTGGCATGATCAAGGTGAGCGCCCAGGTTCGGTCAGGAGGACGCCCAGATTCGATCAGGAGGATCCATGAGAGTCGGCGTGCCCACCGAGGTCAAGAACCATGAATATCGGGTCGCCATTACACCTGCCGGCGTCCACGAGCTGACTAGGCATGGCCACGATGTGCTCGTCCAGGCTGGCGCCGGCACCGGCTCCTCAATCACCGACAACGAGTTCACAGCCGCCGGTGCGAAGATCGTCGCCAGCCGCGACGACGTCTGGCAGGACTCGGAGCTGATCTTGAAGGTCAAGGAGCCGATTGCGATCGAGTACGAGTGCATGCAGCCCGGCCAGGTGTTGTTTACCTATCTGCATCTCGCAGCCAGCCGGGAATGCACCCGGGCGTTATTGGACCGGAAGGTCACCGGTATCGCGTACGAGACGGTGCAGTTGCCCAATGGCACCCTCCCCCTGCTCGCCCCGATGAGCGAGGTGGCCGGCAGGTTGGCGCCGCAGGTCGGCGCCTACCATCTGATGCGGCAAGGCGGTGGCCGCGGCACCCTAATGGGTGGTGTCTCAGGCGTTTACGCCGCCAAGGTGGTAGTCATCGGCGCTGGCGTTTCGGGCATGAACGCGGCGGCGATCTCGCTCGGCATGCAGGCCGAGGTGCTGCTGCTAGACCGCAACATCGACAAGCTTCGCGAGGCGGACCGGATCTACCAAGGTCACCTGCAGACCGTGGCATCCAATGCGTACGAGATCGAGCGCGCAGTTCTCGACGCGGATTTGGTGATTGGCGCGGTGCTGGTCCCGGGCGCAAAGGCGCCGACCTTGATCAGCAATGAATTGGTCTCCCGGATGAGGCCCGGCAGTGTGCTGGTCGACATCGCCATCGACCAAGGCGGCTGTTTCGAGGACAGCCGGCCCACCACGCACGCGGAACCGACCTTTCGAGTGCACAACTCGGTGTTTTACTGTGTGGCTAATATGCCGGGCGCGGTGCCGAACACGTCGACGTACGCACTGACCAATGTCACCCTGCCGTACGCATCGAGCCTGGCCAATCGCGGCTGGCGAGAGGCGCTCAAAGCCGATCCTGCACTAGCGCTGGGATTGAACACCCACGATGGCATGATCACCAACACTCCAGTCGCCCAAGCGCATGGGCTCGAGCATCGGGAGCTGGCCGACGTCCTCGGTTGATGCCTTCCAGCTGCTGGGGCTCATCCAGACCTATCTCGACCACTTGACCGTCGAGCGTGGCATGTCCCGCCATACTGTCGCTGCCTACCGTCGTGACCTGCACCGCTACGCCGACTATCTGGCCGAGCTCGGTATCAGCGATCCGTCTCAGGTGAGCAGCGCCATGATCGGCAATTACGCAGCTCGATTGCGGGAGGGCATAGCGGCACCCGATGGCGACGGCTGGATTGAGGCACCGCTGGCAAATGCGAGTGTCGCGCGCGCTGTAATAGCGGTCCGCAGCCTGCACCGCTTCGCTGCTGCCGAAGGGCTGACTGCTGAGGATCCTGCACGGAGCGTCCGGCCGCCGATGCCCCCGAGGCGGCTGCCGAAGGCCTTGAGCTTAGAGCAGGTCCAGGCCATGCTCGCGGTTCCAGCCACCGACACCGAAGTAGGCCTGCGTGATGCGGCGCTACTGGAGTTGCTGTATGGCACGGGCATCAGGATCTCCGAGGCCGTGACCCTCGACGTAGATGAGGTGGATCGGCTGGCCCGGACGCCGGCTGACGAGCCGGCGCCGGGACTGCGGGTCCTCGGCAAAGGCGACAAGGAACGCATAGTGCCGGTGGGCTCGTACGCTCGCAAGGCGCTGGACGCCTATCTCGTACGCGGACGGCCGATGCTCGTCGCGGCGGGCCAGGGAACTCCGGCGTTGTTCGTCAATACCAGGGGCGACCGGCTCTCGAGGCAGAGCGCCTGGGCAGTCCTGCGGTCGGTTGCTGAAAAAGCCGGCATTACGGCCGAGGTTTCGCCACACACTCTGCGGCACTCTTACGCAACACATCTGCTGGACGGTGGCGCGGATATTCGCGTGGTACAGGAGCTGCTAGGTCATGCCTCCGTTACGACCACCCAGATCTATACGCTCGTAACTATCGAGCATTTACGGGAAGTCTTCCTCACTTCCCATCCTCGTGCGTATTAGTGTCGTGTCGACAAAGCTGCTTGCTGCTCGGTGGCATTAAGCTCGGCGGGACGCAACCCACGTGGTCTCGAGCCGTCTGGCATTGAGGAGGCAGGAGTGGAGCAACTCCACGGGGGCGGCGATGCTTCCCCCGTTGTCCCTGCGCAAAATGGCCCTGTTCAAAACGGCCCTGTTCAAAACGGCCCTGCTCTAAATGGCCCTGCTCTAAATGGCACAGGATCGTCGCGCAGCGTCGTTGCTGACCTCACAGACCAGCACTACCTCGACGCCACTGACGTGGACTCGCTTTATCGCGACGAGCAGCAATCCAAGATCGATGAGAGCTTCGTCGTACCCGCTCCACCCGATGGCATAGCGCAACCGGTTGAACGAGAACCGATCATCGGCCCGACCGGTCGACCGTGGCCGGATCTACCCGAACCGCCACCGCTGACCGAACACGGACCTGCCCTGATCATTGCCATGTGCAACCAGAAGGGCGGCGTCGGCAAGACCACTACGACCATCAACCTTGGCGCAGCGCTCGCCGAGCTCGGCCGGCACGTGCTGCTCGTCGATTTCGACCCCCAGGGTTCGCTCTCAGTCGGGCTCGGCGTCAATCCACACACCCTGCCCGCGAGCATCTACAACCTCCTCATGGGTCAGGACATGTCCATCGATGAGGTGATCGGCCAGACCAATGTCCCCGGACTGCACATCTTGCCCAGCAATATCGATCTATCGGCGGCCGAGATTCAGCTCGTGTCTGAGGTGGCGCGAGAGCAGACGCTGCTGCGGCTGCTCGAGGCGGTGCGGAGCCGCTACGATGTGATCTTGATCGACTGCGCCCCTTCGCTGGGCCTGCTGACGATCAACGCATTGACTGCTGCCGACCGGGTGCTCATGCCGCTGGAGTGCGAGTTCTTCGCACTACGTGGAATAGCGTTGCTGACCGACACCATTGCCAAAGTGCAGGATCGGCTGAACCAACGGCTAGAAATCTTGGGGATCTTGGGAACCATGTATGACCCGCGCACCCTGCACAGTCGTGAGGTGCTCGAAAGAGTCGTTCAGGCGTTTGGTGATCAGGTCTTCCACACCGTCATCCGCCGCACCGTGAAGTTCCCTGAGACGACAGTGGCGGGAGAGCCGATCACCACGTACGCCCCAACATCAAGCGGAGCTGAGGCGCACCGCACCCTGGCTCGCGAGGTGCTCGCCCGATGCCGGGTGGCATGAGCGCAGGCTTAGCCGCAGCGGAGCAGATCGCCCGACGCGGCTCTGGCCGAGTGCGCCATGAGGAAAAGATCACGGTCTACGTCAGTGCTGAGGAACTACTCGCGCTGGAACAGGCCCGGCTGACGCTGCGCGCTCGACACGGTATGGCGGTCGATCGAGGTCGGATCGTACGCGAGGCGATAGCTGCGGTGCTTGCTGATCTTGAGGCGAACGCCGATGACTCGGAGCTGGTCCGCAGGCTGTCGGCGTCGTGACTCTGACCGTGTCGCGGGGAGCGGAGCAGAACACAGAGTTCCCCGACCATGGCCGCATGCCGGGCTCAGCAGATCGGTCAAGGGGTGGCGGTTTTCGGGTCCATCTAGAGAACTTCGATGGGCCGTTTGACCTGCTGCTCCAGCTGATCTCCCGGCACAAGCTGGACATCACCGAGGTCTCATTGTCGCAAGTCACGGACGAATTCATTGCCCACATCAAGGCGGCCGGCACTGCCTGGGATCTGGATCAAACGAGCCAGTTCGTGGTGGTTGCTGCGACGCTCTTGGACCTCAAGGCTGCCCGACTCATTCCGTCCGGAGAGGTAGAGGATCCGGAGGATCTAGCCTTATTGGAGGCGCGGGATCTGCTCTTCGCGCGGCTCCTGCAGTATCGCGCGTTCCAGCGTGTGGCCAAGTATTTCGCCGCAACTCTCGAGGCGGAGGGGCGCCGATTTCCTCGCGAAGTCGGGATAGAGCCGCGCTTCGCCCGGCTGCTACCCGAGGTAACCATCTCGATCGGCCCGGCCCGTTTGGCGGCCCTGGCGGCAAAGGCCCTGGCACCAAAGCAGGCGAGCGTGTTGTCGCTGGCCCATATGCATGCACCCGCCGTAAGCGTTCGTGAGCAGGCAGGGGTGATCGTGGACCGGCTACGACACCAGCGCGCTATGACATTTCGAGCACTGAGCAGCGACTCGCCCACCATGCTGACCACCGTGGCGCGGTTTCTTGCGCTGCTGGAGCTGTTCCGTGACGGCGCTGTGGCGTTCGAGCAGTTGACACCGCTGGGTGAGCTCACTGTCCGGTGGACTGGCGGTGATGAGGGAGACTGGCTGATCTCAGACGAATTCGACGAAACCACAAAGACACGCGAGATGGATGAATGAGCGAGCCAAACCCCGAATTGTCAGAATCCAGTGCGGCCCTAGGTCAACTGGAGTCTGACAAGTCAGCAAGTGTTGCGGGTGCGCTGGAAGCGCTGTTATTGCTCGCTGCCGAGCCGGTGACCGAGTTCGAGCTGGCACAGGCCGTCGAGGTGCCCGAAGCGGTCGTTGCCGAGGCCCTCGCGGAGCTGGTCGCCTTCTATGACGAGACCGGTCGCGGTTTCGAGCTCCGACAGGTCGGCGGCGGCTGGCGGTACTACACCCGTGACGACTACGCAGACCTGATTACCCGCTACGTGCTGGAGGGCCAAACCTCAAAGCTGTCCCAGGCTGCCTTGGAAACGCTTGCCGTTGTCGCCTATACCCAACCAATCTCGCGAGCCCGCGTATCGGCCGTCCGAGGCGTCAATGTCGACGGCGTGATGAGAACGCTGCTTTCCCGCGGCCTCATCGAGGAGGTTGGCCATGATCAGGAGTCCGGCGCTGTGCTCTTCGCCACGACGAGCTACTTTCTGGAGCGCATGGGTTTGAAGACTCTCGACGAGTTGCCTCCGCTGGCTCCCCAGCTGCCCGAAGTTGATGAGCTGGAGGCAGAGCTGGGTCAGCTGGCAAATGCGGCGGCAAGCTCAGCGCATCTCGATTCGGACCCTGTCGAGGCAGCGCCAGATCCTGCCCAAGAGCTGCCTCAGTGAGCGAGGCGGCAGATGGTGTACGCCTCCAGAAGGTGCTTGCCCAAGCCGGCATAGGCTCTCGCCGGGCGTGTGAAGCCTTGATCGGCGAGGGCCGTGTGGAAGTGAACTCCGAGGTCGTCACCGAGCAGGGCCGCAGGGTCGATCCCGAACGTGACGTGATTCGAGTCGATGGCGCGCGTATCCCACCGCCGCGCCGACATCTCTATCTGGTCCTCAATAAGCCTCGTGGGGTCGTCGTCACCATGGATGATCCGGAAGGTCGCCGTACCGTTGCCGATGTGCTCGCCGAGGGAGCCAGCCGGTCACTCAAGAAAGAGCGGCTTTTCCACGTCGGGCGCCTGGACACCGACAGTGAAGGTCTGTTGATCTTGACCAACGACGGAGACTTTGCCCACAAGCTTGCCCACCCCTCGTACCAGGTGCCGAAGACCTACATTGTCGAAGTAACTGGGGTGGTAAGCCCGCAGACATTGAGACGGCTACGTCGTGGCATCACGCTGGAAGATGGACCTGTTCGACCTACCTCGGTCAAGATCATCTCCAGCGCTGGAGAGAAGTCGCTTCTCAAGATCACCTTGCAGGAGGGTCGTAATCGCATCGTGCGCCGTACGATGGAAGCAGTCGGCCATCCGGTCCGCCGGTTGTCGCGGATCGGGATCGGACCGGTTCGGCTCGGGAACCTCCAGACCGGGGAGCACCGGGAATTGACCGCCGAAGAGCTCGGCGGGTTGCTGGACCTAACCGATGGCTGAGTCGGCGGGGAGACTGACCAGGTGTGTAGAGGAGGGCAGTGGACCGCAGAATCTTCGGACTTGAGACGGAGTATGGCGTCGCGTGCACCTCTGGCGGCACGCGACGGCTCACTCCGGACGAAGTCGCGCGCTATCTCTTCCGGCGGGTCGTGACCTGGGGGCGGAGCAGCAATGTCTTTCTCCGCAACGGATCTCGCATCTACCTCGATGTGGGCTCCCATCCTGAGTACGCGACCGCCGAATGCGACGATCTCGTCCAGCTCATCAACCACGACCGTGCCGGGGAGCGGATACTGGAGGACCTCATCGTCGACGCCGAACATCGGCTGGCGAGTGAGGGCATCACCGGCGACATCTATCTTTTCAAGAACAACACCGACAGCCACGGCAACTCCTATGGCTGCCACGAAAACTACCTGATCTCCCGTATCGGGGATTTTTCAAAGATCACTGACGTCCTGGTGCCATTCCTGGTCTCACGGCAACTGATCTGTGGTGCGGGCAAGGTGCTGCACACTGCTCGGGGCGCCGAATACAGCGTCAGCCAGCGGGCCGAGCACATCTGGGAGAGCGTCTCCTCGGCCACCACCCGGAGCCGGCCGATCATCAACACCCGTGACGAGCCGCACGCCGACCCAGAGCGTTACCGCCGGCTGCACGTCATCGTCGGCGACTCCAACATGAGCGAGACAACCACGTTGCTCAAGGTGGGCAGCGCCGAGCTGGTGCTGCGGCTGATTGAGGCCGGTGTCCCGATGCGGGACTTCACCTTGGAGAACCCGATCCGGGCGATTCGTGACATGAGTCGCGACCGGACTGGCCACGTCAGAGTTGCATTGTCCAACGGCAGGCGCGTTTCGGCGCTTGAGCTGCAGACCGAGTACTACGAGAAGGTCTCGGAGTTCGTCCGGCGCGAAAGCCTGGGCACCCGGATCGTCGACCGGGTGCTCGACCTGTGGGAGCGGACACTGCGGGCGGTCGCGGAGGACAAGCTCGAGCTCATCGACACCGAAATCGACTGGGCCATCAAGCTCAAGCTGCTCGACCGCTATTCGACCAAACACAAGCTCGGCTTCGCGGATCCCCGGATCGCCCAGCTCGACCTTGCCTACCACGACATCCGGCGCTCTCGGGGTGTGTTCTCGCTGCTGGAGCAGCGGGGCTTGGCCGCTCGCGTCACCACCGACCCCGCCATCTTCCGGGCGAAGGCCGTGCCGCCGCAGACCACGAGGGCCAAGCTCCGGGGCGACTTTATCCGTGCCGCACAGGAGGGCCGTCACGACTACACCGTCGACTGGGTGCACCTCAAGCTGAACGATCAGGCGCAGCGTACGGTGCTCTGCAAGGACCCCTTCGTCGCAACAGACGATCGGGTCGAGCGCTTGATCGCCTCTATGCGCGGCTGAGGGGCGGCTTCACAGATCCGAGCCTGTAGCCTTCTCCGGTGCCTTCTTCTCCTGTCAGAGTCGCAGTCGTTCTTGGGCTCGCCTCGTCGCTGCTCTTTCTCTTTGGGTGCAGCAAGGACAAGCCGGCCGCTGACGCAGCTTCTCCATCCCCAGCCGCAGCACCAACCTCGGCAAGTCCGTCGCCCTCGTCGACGCCGACTCCCACACCGACACCGAAGCCCAAGCCGATCAAGGCATCGGACAACTTCGACAAGGTGACCGTCTCTGGCGCCTACGGAGAAGCACCGAAGGTCAAGGTCGACTCGCCCTGGGCAATCGACAAGACGCGGACCAAGGTGCTGCATGACGGCAATGGACCCGCGGTATCTGCAGGCCAGGGCGTTGAGGTCAACTACTACGGAGTGAACGGGCGGACTGGCAAGAAATTCGACGAGTCATTCAGCACCGGGCAGCCGATTGCCTTCAACCTGGCGCAAGTCGTTCCCGGCTTCAGCAAGGGGCTAGTGGGACAACACCAGGGCAGCCGAGTGCTGATTGCCATGCCCGGCAAGGACGGCTACGACCAGATGGGTGGCAATCCGCAAGCTGGAATCGAGGTCGGCGATACCTTGATCTTTGTTGTCGATCTTGTCGGCGTACAGCTCCCCGGACCTGAGGGCACTGCGGTGCGGCCCAAGGCGGGGCTCCCGACCGTAACGGAGAAGGCTGGCAAGCCGGAGATCACCATTCCGGAATCTGCTCCGCCCAACACCCTGCAGGTGCAACCGCTGATTAAAGGCAAGGGCAAGAAGGTCGGAGCGAACGACACCATCACCTTCAACTATGCGTGGGTGCGGTGGAGCGACGGCAAGGTGATGGAGGAGACGTACGGCGGCAAACCGGCCAGTACCCAGCTCTCCGGCTTACTTCCTGGATTGGCCAAGGGCCTGGAGGGCCAGACCGTAGGCAGCCGGGTCCTCCTTGTCATTCCCCCGGCCGATGGCTATCCCGAGGGTAATGCGACGCCGTCGATCAAGCCCGGAGAGACTCTGGTCATCTTGGTTGATCTGCTCTTTACACAGAGCCAGTAGCACTCAGCTGTTGGGCTCTACTTCAGAATCGAGCAGCGTGGCAGCGTGGCGGCCTGCAGCGGCCGCAGCAAGAAAATAGGCAGGATCGTCATCTAGGCCACGGCCCATGCTGGACAGCTGGATCGGCGACGCCGCCAGAACCGTCCTGAGGCCGGAAAGGTTCACCGTAACCAGCCGGTGTCGGGAAGCTAGCTTTTGCAGACTAGCTGCCACGGCCTCGGCCAGCTCATCCATTGCGGGTGAGCCGTCATCGGACAGATCGGGAACGGCGATATCAGCTGGGCAGAGCGCAACCCGGCCATACGCGGTGAGGCTGTGATGAGACACGCCGCGATGCCGCTCGCGGGAATCGGCGCCGGAGATCCGCAAGGTTCCAACCGGCCGGCCGCCGAGAATGGCTGCAGCGTTAATCGCCTCGCCGGCACTCACGCCGGAGAATCCCCAGCGCGTACCTGTGCCGAGATTGCCAGGGCCCTGCGTCACGACGACTAGCTCGGCGTCGAGGGCGAGGCGGGCGGCAAGCAGGCCCGAATGCAATGTCACAGCCTCCAGGTCGCCTCCGAACGCTTGACCAACGGTCACCGTTGCGGCGAGCAACCCACTAGCCCGGAGTTCCGCCACTGAACGTGAGAAGGCGAGCGGCAACGCGCCCTGATCGCTCATCACATAGACGACCCGGGTGCCGGGGCGATCGTCCGCAATTGCCAACAGGATCGGCGCCAGCGCGGAGTGCAGGTCGGCGACGATCACCGGCATCCCGTCAATCGAGTCAGCCTCCGCCAGCAGCTGATGATGCGCCGATCCCTGTTCGTCGGCTCCCGCGACCATGGCTTGCAGCGGCAGGTAGCGCGCCTTGATGAGATGCCCGGCAGGCTGCGGTGGCTGAGTCACTCGGCCGTCGGCGTCCAGTACGGCGATCACCAGGGCATATCCACCAGTACCCAGACCGCGTTCCAAAGCCGCGACATTCAACAGCACCCGATCACCGACGGTCGGGATGGCCATGAGGTCGGTGTAGACGAGTGCGGGTATTTCAGTCGTCTCGCTGGCATCGCGTCGCACGACAGTGAGCTCCACGGCACCCTTCCACTGACCTCGCAGCCCCGTGACCGTGCCATCAGCCCAAATGATCACGTGCCCGACCTTAAACCCCGGACCGGTATCACAACCCACGGCGTACGCGGCAGTCGATCAGGATCGAAGTGCTCAAGCATGGCATCGAGCGTTATCCGCTCATCCTGCGCGTCCAGGTGCAGCGATTCCGCGATCAATCCCAGCACTGCGTCTGGTCCCATACCTTCAGCGGCTAGCTCGGCGAGGGTTACCGCCCCGTCTCGCTTGGCAAGTCGTTGACCCTGCGCGTTCACCGCCAAAGGCACATGCGCATAAATCGGTGGCTGCTGGCCGAGCAACCTCGCGAGATAGGCCTGAGTTGCCGCCACGGGCAGCAGATCGACGCCACGCACAATCTGGTCGATGCCGGAGCACCCATCGTCAATGACGACCGCGAGGTTGTAGGCCGGGACGCCGTCGTTGCGCAGCAGCACGACATCGTCAACCTCGGCCGTGATCTCCCCATGCAACACGTCGCGTATGGTCTGTCGGGCACCATCGGCCCGCAGCCGAAGCGCGGGTGGCCGAGTCTGTCTGCGACGCTCCCGCTCAGCCTCGGTGAGATTCCGGCAGGTGCCCGGATATCGGGAAGGCCTGCCGTGCGGTGCCGAGGCCGCCTCGGCAATCTCACGTCGGCTGCAGAAGCATTCGTACGTCCTGTCAGCCAGGCCGATCAATGCTTCCCGATAGGCGGGCAGTCGCTGTGACTGTACGACTGGCTCGCCATCGAAGGTGACACCCAAGGCCGCGAGATCGGCCAGCTGTTGCTCGGCAACTCCAGGCTGAACCCGTGTTGCGTCGAGATCTTCGACCCTGAGCAGAAAACGACGCCCTGTGGATCGCGCAAAGAGCCACGCAAGCAGCGCCGTACGGAGATTTCCGATGTGCAGATCACCTGTTGGACTGGGCGCATAGCGGCCGGCGCCGATCCCTTCACGATGCTCGGCGCGGGATGCCGCCGAGCTACCCGGGATGTCAATCATCTGCTGGTAGCGTGCTCATCGACGCTCCGGTAGAAAGTGATTTGCACGTAATGCCGCCCCGCAAGACCGAGAGAATTCTCAACCTCACCATCTGCCTGCTGGTGTCAGGCCGCTATCTTCCCAAGAGCCGCATTCGGGAGGCGGTCGAGGGCTACCACAACCTCAGCGATGCCGCATTCGAGCGCACCTTTGAGCGTGACAAAGATGAACTGCGCTCGCTCGGGGTGCCGATCGAGGTCGGCAGCTTCGATCCGCTGTTCGATGATGAGCCGGGCTACCGGATCCGTCCTTCAGAATTTTCATTGCCGCCGATCGATCTGGACGCCGAGGAAGCCGCCGTAGTCGGAGTAGCGGCGCGCGTCTGGAAGCACGCCAGCATGGCAGAGGCGACCAGAAGCGCTATCAGCAAATTGCGTGCGGCCGGCGTAGAGCCGGATGCGTCGCAGCTTGCATCGTTGGAGCCGTCAGTGCAGGCATCCGAACCTGGATTCGACGTGCTGTGGAATGCGGTGCTTGATCGAGCACGTGTCAGCTTCACGTATCGCGACGGCACGCCGCGCACCCTTGAGCCGTGGGGCCTCACCTCGTACAAAGGGCGGTGGTATGTGATCGGTCGCGACGTCGACCGCCAAGCGTCCCGAATGTTCAAGCTCTCCCGGATGGCCGATCTGCCGAGGAGGGTCTCCCGAGCTGGATCGTACGAGGTGCCGGATGATCTTGACTTGCGCAGCCTGGCTCGTGCGCTTGCGCCGCGGGAGCGAACCGAAACCGCGCTGCTCGCCATCCGGACCGGCAAGGCACCGGCGCTGGCGCGTCGCGGTGAGTCGGCGGTTTCTGGTGTCAAGCTTCCGGCGGGCTTTGGGATATATGCGGTCGGCTTCACCGATTTCCGCTCAGCGGCAGAGGAGATCACCCAGCACGCCGCCGATGTCGTCGTCCTAGAGCCAGCCGAACTCCGCGAGCTCGTCGTGCGGGGTCTGACCGCCGTCGTTGAATCGGTGAATGCCGCATGACGTCCCGAGCTCAAGTGCGACGGTTGCTCAGCCTGGTGCCCTATCTACGCGAACACGACGGCGTCGCGATGGCCGATGTCGCCGCGGCCTTTGGGATCAACGTCAAGACGCTACGCGAGGATCTCAGCGTGCTCTGGATGTGCGGCATGCCCGGACTTGCCCCTGGGGACTTGATCGACATCGACATGGACGCGGTGGACGGCGAGGGCGTCATTCACCTCAGCAATGCCGACTATCTCACTCGGCCGTTGCGGCTCTCCGCCGATGAGGCGCTGGCACTAGTGCTGGCACTGCGTACGCTGCGCGGGATCGCAGGTCCCGGCAAGCGCGACGCGGTCGACCGAGCTTTGAAGAAGCTAGAGGCAGCCGCCGGGAACCTACCGGCGACCGACCAGGCAACCGTGGCGGTCACCGCCGCTCGGGATGACATCCAAGCGCGTGTGAACGACGGGTTGCAGCGCGGCAAGCGGCTGGATCTCACCTACGACGTCGCCTCGCGTGCGGAGACGACGCGGCGGATGGTCGACCCCTTGCGGGTTTTCGTACTGGAGGGCTATGGCTACCTGGAGGCTTGGTGTTACTCCGCCAACGCGTTGCGAACCTTCCGACTTGATCGAATCGCCGCTGTCGAGGTCACCTCGATCGATGTGGCGCCGCATGATGTCCAGCTCAAAGACCTCTCGACCGGATGGTGGGAGGCATTGAAGGACGCCCCGCTGGTCACCCTCGAGCTGGAGCCATGGGCCGTTTGGGTTGCGGAGTACTACCCGACCGAGGCGGCCTCCGCCCGTCCGGGGGGCGGTCTCATCGTTACGCTGCACGTCACCGATCCGGCATGGTTGCGGAGCTTGCTGCTGCGGCTCCAGGGCGGCGCTCGGGTGCTGTCCCCCGAGGGAGCGGGGAACTCGGCCGCCGAGGCGGCACAAGAGGCGCTCGAGCAGTACGCCGTACTACTGGGCGCAGCAGCCAGGACATAGCTGAGATCGGCTAGGGTGCAGGGATGATCTGGGTGATCGTCTTCGTCGGCATCGGTCTGGCGGGGCTCATCATGCTGATCAGCTATGCCGTGTGGCTTGCGCATAAGGCGAGCGATCTCTTCAGCGAGCTGGACATGCTGGCTGTCAGGGCTGGCGAACTTAGCGATCTGCTGGCGCAGATCACGGTTCCCGAATCCGCCCTGCTGCCCGACCCGCGCAACGATCGCACCATCTCTGCACAGATCGACCAGGTATCCGCGACGTAGGATGACTCCGACTACTGCTGCAGGAAAAGAGGAATCATGATTCCGCTCGTACTCGGACTTGGTGTCCCCGAGCTGTTGATCATCTTGGCCGTCGTGCTGCTGTTGTTCGGTGGCGCTCGGCTGGCAGGCTTGGGCAAGAGCACCGGGCGTGCGCTCAGGGAGTTCAAAGAGGAGACCAAGGGCCTCAAGTCTGACGAAAGCCAGCTACAGCCACCCAATCCGGCTCCTGGTCCGAGTACGCCAGCAGTGACCGAATACCAGCAGCCACCGCAGGCTCAGGCATCACAGCCTCCGAGCGGCGCCAGCTATCAACAGCCGCCGCGGGCCAACCAGGATCCCGCCGCCACCGAAAACCGCAACGACGCCTGAACGTCGCTCTAAGCCGCCGTGTCTTTGACGATCAAGGGCCGGCCTATCCACTTCAGCTTGAAGTGGCTCAAGCCGCCAGCGCTGCCACCCGACGGCACGATGACGCTCTTCGAGCATCTTCGTGAACTGCGGTATCGGCTGATCGTCTCGATACTCGCGATCATCGTGGGCATGGTGGTCGCCTGGTTCTTCCGATACGACCTGTTGGACATTTTGCAGCGGCCCTACTTTCAGGCAATCGCGGCGCTGAAGGCCAAGCATCCGGATGCGAATACATCCTTGGTCAACATCAATCTGACCTCCCCTCTAACACTTTCGTTGAAGGTCTCGGCACTCGCGGGGGCAATTGCCACGGCACCCTTCTGGCTTTACCAGCTGTGGGCATTTGTAGTCCCTGGGCTGCTAGCGAAGGAGAAGAAGTGGGCGTTGATCTTTATTGCAGCCGCGACGCCGATGTTCGTGGGCGGTGTTGTTGTCGCCTACGTCGTCTTGCCTAAGGCGATTGCGGTGCTGCTGAGCTTCACCCAGTCCGGAGTGACCAACCTGCAGGACATCAACGCTTACCTGGCCTTCCTCCTGCGTCTCATGTTGGTCTTCGGCATTGGGTTCCTGATTCCATTGATCGTCTTGATGTTGAACATCGTCGGGGTGATCAAGGCCAAGCAGATGGCGAAGTACCGGAGTCTGGTGATCTTCGCAACTTTCGTATTCGGCGCCGTGGCCACGCCGTCCACTGATCCGTTTTCGATGCTTGCCGTTGCCGCACCGATGGCGCTGCTGTTCCTCGCCGCCGAGGTCATCGCACACATCCTGGACCGTCGCAAAGAGCGTCAGGCGGCGCTCGCCGGTGACGATCTGATCGTTCGACATACCGTGACTGACGACAAGGCGCTGCACGAGCTAACCGAAGGTCCTGGCGATGAGCCCGAGCCCCTGAGGTGACCCGCCAGATCCGGCTGGTTGTCAATCCCTCTGCTGGCAAGGGCCGCGCGCTGGAGGTGCTGCCACAGGTAGCCGGCACACTCCGTGACGGGGGTGCGGACCTACGGATCCTGCTGAGTCGTGACTTCGCCGAGGCTCGATCCATGACCCGTCAGGCGGTTGCAGACGGCGTCGATGTGCTGGCCGTCATGGGAGGCGATGGGATGATGCATCTTGGCGTCAATACCGCCGCGGCGGCCCATCTCTCCGGCGACGGCCGTACCGCGCTCGGTCTGATTCCGGCTGGGACCGGCAACGACCTGTGCCGCGGCATCGGATTGGATCCCCAGAACGCTGTAGCCGCGGCGGCCGTGATTGCCGCCGGGCGTATCGGTGACATTGATCTTGCCCGGGTGGGCGACACCTATGTGGGTGCGGTGCTCGCAACCGGCTTCGATGCCCTGGTGAACCGCCGCGCTAACGAGATGGTCTGGCCGCGGGGGTCGACGCGATATGCGGTCGCGGTGATGGCGGAGCTGCGGGTTTTCACCCCGCTGCGCTACCGCCTGACCCTCGACGGACAGATCCGCGAACAGGAGGCGATGCTGGTCGCCGTTGGCAACACCTGCTCCTACGGCGGCGGAATGCTGATCTGCCCTAAGGCCGACCCGTACGACGGCCTACTCGACGTCACGATCATCCATCCGGTGGGTCGCCTGAAACTGCTGAGATTGTTTCCCGAGATGTACTCGGGCAAGTTCGTCCGCGACCCCTGCGTCGAGCAATTGCGGGTCCGCGAGGTGAGAATCGAGGGGCCCGGCCTGGTCGGTTTCGGCGATGGCGAAATGATCGCCGCGGCGCCATTACGTGTTTGCTCAGTGCCCGGAGCATTGCCGGTCTTCGTTCCTGACGGCCGGGGGTAACTTGGGCCGCACTATGGCCGACCCGTCACTCGACCCTGAATCGCCCGATCCTGAATCGCCCGATCCTGAATCGCTCAGTCCGGCGGAGGCGTACGCGCGGTTCCGGAAGCGGCAGGGCTCACCGCTGCTGGCCGCCTTCGCCGACAGCTACCCCTTTGCATTCGACGATTACCAGCGTGAGGCCTGTGCACAGCTCGAGGCGGGTTCAGGAGTGCTGGTCGCTGCACCAACAGGGGCCGGCAAGACCATTGTTGGTGAGTTTGCGGTCTTTCTGGCGCTCAGCAATGGCCGCAAGTGCTTCTACACCACACCGATCAAGGCGTTGTCGAATCAGAAATACGCCGATCTGGTTCGCCGGCATGGAGCCAGCAACGTCGGTTTGCTGACCGGGGATACCTCGGTCAACTCGGAGGCACCGATTGTGGTGATGACTACCGAGGTGTTGCGCAACATGATCTACGCGAGATCCTCCACCTTGGTGAACCTCGGCTACGTCGTGCTAGATGAGGTGCACTACCTGGCGGACCGGTTCCGCGGTGCCGTTTGGGAAGAGGTGATCATCGGGCTGGCGGACTCCATCCAACTGGTGGCGCTTTCGGCGACGGTGAGCAACGCTGAGGAGTTCGGAGACTGGCTGTCTGAGGTACGCGGCGAAATGGCCGTCGTCGTATCCGAGCGACGGCCCGTGCCGCTCTATCAGCACCTCCTCGTCGGTCGCACCTTGCACGATCTCTTCGCCGAGGTCGCGCCGACCGCCCGCGAACTGCCCGACGAGGGCAAGGTCGATGTCAACCCGATCTTGATCAAGATCGCCCGGGATGAGTCGAGGTCCGTCCGAGACGACGCCCGGCGCCCGCGCGGCAAGAGCGGCCGCGGGAGAAGGACCGTGAGCTATGGCAGTGGCGCGTACGGCGGCGCGGCCCACCGATCCCACTACGCCGGATCAGATCGCCGGCCGCGTTCGTTACGGGTGCCGAGCCGCCCGGAGCTGGTCGAGCTACTCGACGACGAAGAGCTCTTGCCCGCGATCGTGTTCATCTTCTCCCGCGTTGGCTGCGATGCCGCCGTCCGGCAGCTGCTCGAATCCGGCGTACGGCTCACGACAACGGCCGAGCGGCAGCAGATCGCCGCAATCATGGAGCGCCATGTGGCCGGGCTCTCGGGTGGCGATCTGCAGGCACTCGACTACGACATCTTCGCCGAGGCTCTCAGCAGGGGAGTAGCTGCGCATCACGCCGGCATGTTGCCTACGTTCAAGGAGTGCGTGGAGGAAGCCTTCGTACGCGGGCTGATCAAGGCCGTCTTCGCGACCGAGACATTGGCGTTGGGTATCAACATGCCGGCCCGGTCGGTGCTGCTGGAGAAGCTGGTCAAGTTCGACGGCGAGACTCATGCTGACATCACGCCGGGGGAGTACACCCAGTTGACCGGTCGCGCCGGCCGGCGTGGCATCGATGTGGAAGGCCACGCCGTCGTACTGTGGCAACCCGGCCTTGATCCTCGCGCCGTTGCCGGCCTGGCATCCCGGCGTACCTATCCGCTACGTTCCTCCTTCTCCCCGACCTACAACATGGCAGTCAATCTGGTGGCAACCGTCGGTCGGGAACGTGCCCGCACTCTGCTCGAGCAGTCCTTCGCGCAGTTTCAGTCCGACCGCTCTGTGGTCGGTGCGGCGCGCACCTTGGCCAGGAATGAGGAGGCGATCGAGGACTACTGGGCGGCCGCCGAGTGCGAACTCGGCGATTTCGCGGAGTATGCGCGCCTGCGGGCCGAGATCGCTGATCTTGAGGCGGCTGCCGCCCGGGAGCGGCGATCGGATCGCCGAGCGGAGGCATTGCAGACGCTGTCGATCTTGAAGCCGGGAGACATCATTAGGGTGCCCAGCGGGAAGAGCCAGGGGTGGGCCGTGATCATCGATCCTGGCGTTCGCCATGATCATCAATCGCCCCGACCGCTGGTGCTTACCGAGGAACGGCACGTGCGTCGGCTGGCAATCGCCGACTTTCCCACACCTCCGCCGGTAGCCGGACGTATGAAGATCGGCAAGCACTTCAACCCCAAGGATGCCGCCTCCCGGCGTAATTTGGCCGCGGCTCTGCGGGCCCGACTCGGCGAGATCGATCTTGATCCGAAGCGCCATCGGATGGCCGGCATTGATCCTGAGATCCAGGAACAGATTGATCAACGTCGGTCGGTGCTACAACATCACCCGTGCCACCGTTGCCCCGAGCGCGAGACCCATGCGAGGTGGGCGGAACGAGCGCTGCGACTCCAGCGAGAGACCGCGCGGTTGCAGGCCCGCATCGACTCGCGCAGCAATACCATCGCCGACCACTTCGACAAGATCTGCCTGGTCTTGGAGTCGCTCGGCTATCTCGCCGGAGATGGGGGGCGCGAGGTCACTGATAGCGGCAGGATGCTCGCTCGAATCTATGCCGAGCTGGATCTGGTTACCGCTGAGTGCATCCGTGCCGGCGTCTTTGATGGCCTGACCCATCCCCAGCTGGCCGCCGTCTTGTCCTCATTGGTCTTCGAGGCAAGAAGGGCCGACGAGGTCGGTCACCGACCGCGCATGCCTGATGCCCGGACCCATGCAGCCGTGATGGAGGTACGCCGCATCTGGCACGAGGTGTCGCTGGTCGAGCGTGACGCCCGGCTGAACCGCGGACCCGAGCCTGACATCGGCTTCAGCGAAGCGGCGTACGGCTGGGCGGCTGGCCGGACGTTGTCGGCGGTGCTGCATGGCAGCGACTTCACGGCCGGAGACTTCGTTCGCTGGGTTCGACAGGTTACCGACTTCGCGGGACAGATCGCCGCCGCCGCCGGTCCGGGCGATCTCCGGGATACCGCCCAACTGCTGGTGCGCTCGATGCGTCGCGGAGTGGTCACTTACGCGCCGGAGATGGATGCCGATGAGGGTGACGATCTGGCTGGTGCCGACCTTCCCTAAGATCAGGACGCCTGGCTGACGGTCGACATGTTGAAGTCGGGCACCCTGACGGTCGGCATGATCGTCCGGTTGAAGTAGTCGTTCCATTCCCGGCATAAGGTGAGCTCGGAAATGCCGATCTCACTGATCCGACCCAAGAGCTCGATCGGGGATTCGTTGAAGCGGAAGTTGTTTACCGCGCCGACGACCTCGCCATTTTCGATCAGGTAGACCCCATCGCGGGTGAGGCCGGTCAGTAACAGGCGCTCGGGATCGACCTCACGGATGTACCACAGGCTTGTCAGCAAAAGACCACGATCGGTATTGGAGATCATCTCTTGCAGACTGGCTGTGCCACCGCCATCCATGATCAAGTTGTCCGGTGGAGGCGTCGGTTGGGCACCGGTTCGGGCGGCATGTCCGCGATTGCGGATCAGCTCGCGCAGCACTCCGTGATCTATCCAGGTGGTCGCATTGATTGGCAGGCCGCCGTCGAATGCCCAGGAGGTGTCGTCGAGGGAAGAGGTGAAGTTCACGAATGGAATAGTCTCCAGACCGGGATAGCCCGGATCCGACCTCAGCGTGATCGGGAGCTCTGAGAACCGCTGCCCGATCTTGGTCGCGCCCTCACCGGCTGCGAAGACATTGCGGCCCTCCTCCGCGTCCCGCGCATTGGCGGTCCAGTACGCGTAGATCATCAAGTCGGCGATGGCTGCGGGCGGCAGCAAAGTCTCATAACGTCCCGGAGGCAGGTCCACCTTTCTCGACGCCCAGCCCAAGCGGGTGTTCAGTTCCTCAGCAGCCTCGGTGACATCGACCTCAAAGAAGTCCCGGGTCGTCCGCCCCAGCCATGCCGATGCTGCGAGATCAGCTGTCTTGGCGTTGAGCTCGAGCCGCCCGGTCGGCTGTACGCCGCGCCGCCGTAAACCCGTGCTGCTTCCCAAATAGATCGTCTCGATGGCATGCTCTGCGAAGCCGTACAGCAGCTGCCGCGCTG
>Ga0307289_10000033_pt1 | contig 42130 bp, 47 predicted proteins | sample ER_DNA_143_FD_194483 | JGI IMG/M metagenome (GOLD analysis project Ga0307289, IMG submission 194483) | Bulk soil microbial communities from the East River watershed near Crested Butte, Colorado, United States - ER_DNA_143 | ecosystem: Environmental > Terrestrial > Soil > Floodplain | place...
CCGCACGCTCAAGCCCGAGCGCGACGGCCTCTTCTGCGAGCGCATCTTCGGTCCGACCAAGGACTGGGAGTGCTACTGCGGCAAGTACAAGCGCGTCCGTTACAAGGGCATCATCTGCGAGCGCTGCGGCGTTGAGGTGACCCGCCAGAAGGTGCGGCGTGAGCGGATGGGTCACATCGACCTGGCGGCTCCGGTCTCGCACATCTGGTTCTTCAAGGGCGTTCCGAGCCGGATCGGCTACCTGCTCGACATCGCCCCGCGCGAGCTCGAGAAGGTTCTCTACTTCGCCGCTTCGATCGTCACCTCGGTCGACAACGAGGCGCGGCAGAAGGACCTGAACGCGCTCGAGGACAAGGTCAAGGCCGAGTCCGAGCAGATCATGGTCGACCGCGACGAGCAGCTGGTCACGCTCGAGGACCGCCTGAAGCGGCGCCGGACCTACTTCACCAAGGGCACCGAGCGGAACTTCGACGAGGACGACGACTTCTGGGCCCGCGGGCTCTCCAACTGGGCGGAGGAGCAGGGGCTCCCGACGCTCGAGGAGGCGCGCGAGCTCGTCGGCGGCCTGTTCGTCGAGGTCGCACCCGAGATCACCACGGAGGATTCGAAGAAGCTTCGCGAGTCGGTCCGGAACGCGGCGATCCGCGACGACCGGAAGCTGACGCCGAAGGAGCTGGAGAACGTCGCGAACATGGCGGTCCAGATCCGGCAGATCCTGGCGCCGCTGAACAAGCAGCTCGCGAAGGCGAGCGGCTCCAAGAAGGGCGCGCTCACCAAGCACATCAACCGGATCCTCGACGGCCTGCTCGACAAGAAGGCGAAGGTCCACGAGGACGACGCCGAGCTCGTCGCCGGCATCGACGAGAAGCAGCTCGAGAAGGCGCGTGGGCTCGGCAAGGGCCTGCTGCGCGAGGCGCTCGAGACCGCCGAGCCGACCGCTTCGGACGACGAGGTGCGCGAGCTCGTCAGCGATCTCTGCCTGCGCACGGACGGGAAAATCCAGAAGGAGGACTTCGACGCGCTCGTGCAGTGGCTCGTGAAGGTGCGCGAGATGTTCCAGGACATAGAGTCGCGGCGCGAGGACACGCGCGAGGCCGCGGTCGACTCCGTCAACCGGCTCGAAGAGACCTGGCAGCTGTTCAAGGAGCTCGAGCCGAAGCTGATCGTCAACGACGAGCAGCTCTTCCGCGAGCTCAAGGACCGCTTCGGCTCGCCCTACGGCTTCGGCGTCTACTTCGCCGGCGGCATGGGCGCGGAGGCGATCCGCGAGCTGCTGAAGGACCTCGACCTCAAGGCCGAGGCCAAGCTGCTCCGCGAGACGATCAAGACCTCGAAGGGCCAGAAGCAGCAGCGCGCGATCAAGCGGCTCAAGGTCGTCAGCGCATTCGTCACCTCGGAGAACAAGCCCGAGTGGATGGTCCTCGAGGCGGTTCCGGTGATCCCGCCGGAGCTCCGCCCGATGGTCCAGCTCGACGGCGGCCGCTTCGCAACGAGCGACCTCAACGACCTCTACCGCCGGGTGATCAACAGGAACAACCGCCTCAAGCGGCTGCTCGACCTCGGCGCGCCCGAGATCATCGTCAACAACGAGAAGCGGATGCTGCAGGAGGCCGTCGACGCGCTGTTCGACAACGGCCGCCGCGGCCGCGCCGTCACCGGCCCGGGCAACCGGCCGCTGAAGTCGCTGTCAGACATGCTCAAGGGCAAGCAGGGACGGTTCCGCCAGAACCTGCTCGGCAAGCGCGTCGACTACTCGGGCCGCTCGGTGATCGTCTCCGGGCCGAACCTGAAGCTGCACCAGTGCGGCCTGCCGAAGCTGATGGCGCTCGAGCTCTTCAAGCCGTTCATCATGAGCCGGCTGGTCGAGCGGAAGTCCGTCCAGAACATCAAGGCGGCCAAGAAGCACGTGGACTCGATGGTCCCGGAGGTCTGGGACGTGCTCGAGGAGGTCATCGCCGAGCATCCGGTGCTGCTGAACCGCGCGCCGACGCTCCACCGCCTCGGAATCCAGGCATTCGAGCCGGTGCTCGTCGAGGGCAAGGCGATCCAGGTCCACCCGCTCGTGTGTCACGCCTTCAACGCGGACTTCGACGGCGACCAGATGGCCGTCCACCTCCCGCTCTCGGCCGAGGCTCAGGCCGAGGCGCGGATCCTGATGCTCTCCTCGAACAACATCCTCTCGCCGGCGCACGGGCGGCCTCTCACGACGCCGACGCAGGACATGGTGCTGGGCGAGTACTACCTCACCTACAACGAGCAGAACCTGAACGAGCTCAAGTCCGAGGAGATGAATCCGCGGCCGAAGCGGTTCGCCTCCGAAGAGGAGGTCGAGCGGGCGGTCGACTCGAAGCAGGTCGGGCTCCAGCAGCCGATCGAGTACCGGCGTGGGGAGGAGATTCTTCTCACTACTCCGGGCCGCGTCATCTTCAACCTCGAAGTCGAGCGCGCGCTACGTGAGGCGCAGGGCCTCGACGAGGCGCCCGAGGACTTCCCGTACGTGAACACGACCCTCTCGAAGAAGGAGATGGACGGCTTCATCTCCGAGCTGTCGGAGCGCTATGGCGCGCAGGTGATCGCCGCCGTGCTCGACACGATCAAGGCGCTCGGGTTCAAGTACGCGACGGATGCCGGCGTGACGATCTCGAAGAACGACATCGTCATCCCGGAGTCGAAGGACGAGATCCTGGCCGGCTACGAGGAGCGCGTCGGCGAGGTCGAGGCTCTCTACGAACGCGGCCTGATCACCGAGGAGGAGCGCCACGAGTCGATTGTCAATCTCTGGACCGAGGCGACGGAAGACGTCGCCGAGGCGATGGAGAAGAACCTCAACGAGCTGAACCCGATCTTCATGATGGCCAACTCCGGCGCCCGCGGATCCTTCAAGCAGATCCGCCAGCTCGCCGGCATGCGTGGCCTGATGGCGAATCCGAAGGGCGAGATCATCGAGCGCCCGATCAAGGCCAACTTCATGGAGGGCCTGTCGGTGCTCGAGTACTTCATCTCCACTCACGGAGCCCGCAAGGGCCTCGCCGACACGGCGCTCCGCACGGCCGACTCGGGTTACCTGACGCGGCGTCTGGTCGACGTCTCGCAGGACGTGATCATCCGCGAGGACAACTGCAAGACGAAGGACTTCGTCGAGCTGCCGATCCAGGTCCCCGAGGGGCTGAACAAGAGCCTGCTCGGGCGGACGGTCGCCCAGGACATCTACAAGCCGCTCGCCTCCGGCAAGCCGGGCAAGACCCTGCTCGCAGACAAGGGCGCGCTGGTGACGATGCCGCTCCTGCGGGAGGTGCTCGAGGGCTTCCAGGAGCATCCCGAGCACGCCGACAACGTGACCCTGCCGGTTCGCTCAGTGCTCAAGTGCAAGAGCGAGTTCGGCGTCTGCCAGGCCTGCTACGGCACGTTCCTCGCCACCGGCGGGATCAGCGAGATCGGCGACGCGGTCGGAATCATCGCCGCGCAGTCGATCGGTGAGCCCGGCACGCAGCTGACGATGCGGACGTTCCACACGGGCGGCGTCGCCGGTGCCGACATCACGCACGGCCTGCCGCGCGTCGTCGAGATCTTCGAGGCCCGCAACCCGAAGGGTGCAGCAAAGCTCTCCGAGGTCGCCGGCACCGTCAAGATCGAGGACACCGACCGCGGACCAAAGCTCTCGATCGTCGTCGAGGGCGAGGAGGAGCCCGTCAGCTACCAGCTGCCGCGGCGCACCCGCGTGCTCGTGGCCGACGGCCAGGTCGTCGAGCCGGGCGACGCCCTCCACGAGGGCTCGCTCAACCCGGCCGACCTGCTGCGCCTGAAGGGCGACACCGCGACCGAGCTGTACCTCGTCCAGGAGGTGCAGAAGGTCTACAAGTCGCAGGGCGTCGACATCCACGACAAGCACATCGAGCTGATCGTGCGCCAGATGCTGAAGAAGGTGCGCGTCGAGAGCGCCGGCGACACGGATCTGCTGCCCGGACAGCTCGTCGACAAGACCGTGCTCGACCGCGAGAACGTGCGCGTGAAGAAGGAGAAGAAGGAGCAGGCGACGTGGGAGCCGCTGATCCTCGGGATCACCAAGGCCTCGCTCGCCACCGAGTCCTTCCTCTCGGCCGCCTCGTTCCAGGAGACGACCAAGGTGCTGACCGACGCGTCGATCGAGGGCAAGGTCGACCGCCTGCTCGGGCTGAAGGAGAACGTGATCATCGGCAAGCTGATCCCGGCCGCGACCGGGCTGAAGCGCTACCGGCAGATCGACATCACCCCGTCCGAGAAGGTGCCCGCCGAGACCTACGAGCGCGAGGCCCTGCTGGCCGCGCTCCAGGAGATCGGCGGCGACGGTGGCGACGGCGCGAGCCTCGCCAGCCTGGGGCTCGACTTCGGCGGCACTCCGGAGTTCGGCGAGGAGAATCCGCCGAAGGAGGAGATCGAAGCCGAGGAAGTCCCCGAGGTCGACACTCCTCTGGATGAGTCCTAAGCAAAGGTGAAGATCGGAGCGCGGCGTGAGCCGCGCTCCGGCTTTCCTGGTAGTTAGTGTCGGGCGCGTGAAGAGGGTCGCACTCGCACTTCTCCTGCTGGCTGTCGCCGGCCTGACTGCCTCGGCACGTCCCGCGGCGCCTCGGGCTGCGACCAGCGACCCTTGCGCATTGCCCCAGACGAGGCCCGTCTGGATCGACTTCGCCGACGGCTCTGTGCCCTACTGGGAGCAGTTCGCCAAGCCCGGCAACGTCGCTGCGGCTTCAAACTTCATCTTCCCGCCGCAGATCCGCGCTCGGGGCGCCAAGACCGTCTACTTCGACCTCAACTTCACACGCCGGACGGGTACTCCGACGGAGCCCGCAGACCCCGCAACCGTCGTCGACCGGGCCAACCGCCTCTACGTCTACGCCTCGAACGCGATGGGCTGCTCGAAGCCGGTGCTGACCGAGAACGAGCTGCAGGGCGCGAGCACGCTGACGCCGTGGAGCGTCAGCAACGCGCAGTACCGGGCCAACGTCCTCCTCTTCCTGCGGACGCTCGCTGCGAGGGGCGCGAAGCCGGTGCTGCTCGTCTCGAGTCAGCCCTACACCGGCGGCGAGGCAGCCGACTGGTGGCGCCAGGTGGCGCAGGTCGCGTCGATCGTGCGCGAGGTCTACTTCCCGGCGCCGAAGATCTACAAGCTCGGCGTGATCCAGGGGAGCCGGACGATCAGGCAGATGTTCCGCGCGGGCGCGCAGGACTTCATCTCGATCGGCATCCCGCCGTCGAAACTCGGGATCATGCTCGGCTTCCAGACGACGTCGGGCTCCGGCGGCCGCGAGCATCTGCAACCGGCGAGCAAGTGGTTCGAGCTGACGAAGCTGCAGGCGCTCGCCGCGCGAACGGTCTCGCGCGAGCTCGGACTGGCGACCGTGTGGTCGTGGGGCTGGGCGACGTGGACGATCGGCGAGACCGATCCGGACAAGCCGACGAACGCCTGCGTCTACCTCTGGACCCGCGACCCGACGCTCTGCAACGCTCCGCGGAAGGCGGGCACGGCCTTGAACACCGATCTGACCGAGGGGCAGCTGATCTTTCCCCGTGGGTCACGCTGCACCGTCTACGGCCAGCCGGTTCGCTGGGACGTCGCGGCCTCGATCTCGCGCGTGACCCAGGATGCGCAGCCGGCCTTCACGGCCGCGTACTCGCGGGCGGTCGCGAGCTCGTTCGCCCACATCTCGACTAAGGCCATCCTCGATGCGGAAAAGGCGGTGATCGGTCTCCATTTCGGCGGTAGCAGGGGTGCGTACGTGGCCGCGCTCCAGCGCGACCGCGCGACCGTCGGGATCGCCCGCGGCGTGATCGCGGACGAGCTCCGCCGGGCCGTGATCCAGTCCCGGCTGAGCGTCGGCAACCCCTCGTTGGCCGAGATTCAGTCGTACTACGACACGTACGCGGCCGCCCCCGTCCGTCTCGTGCAGGTGAAGCCCGCAGCGCCGTGGCTCGCGAACAGCACGCGGGGCTTCGCGCTCGGCGCTGTCGCCCCGCCCAGAGTCTTCACGCTGAAGGACGGGCGGACGGCGACGCTGCGGACGATGACTGGAGTCTTCAAGGTGAAGGCGCTCGGCCCGACCGTCGATCTCGCCGAGCTTCCACTCAGGAAGGCGAGCAGGCCGATCTCGACGGCGCTCGTCTCGCTCGCGCGTGACAGCGCGTACCAGAACTGGCTGCTCGCCAAGGAGAAGGCGGCGCAGGCGACCGCGCTTTGCTGGCGCGACCAGCTACCGGCCGTCGAGGTCGTGCCGCTGACGGACTACCTGCCGTACCTCGCGCTCGACTCGGGCGCCGCGGCCTCGACGGGCGCGATCAGCGGGCGCCGGGGCTAGACCGGCGGGCGGTCGCTACTAGCTGGCCGCGTTCGAAGCCACAACTTGAGCCTTGCCGCGCTCCTTCGCTGCGTACAGCGCCTCGTCAGCGCGCTCGAAGAACGCGGTCGGGTCGTCCTCCGGCTTCAGCTCGGCGACGCCGGCCGAGAACGACAAACGCCCGGCCTGGCCGATCGGTCGGGCCGAGAGCGCGGCCTGCAGGCGGCGGTAGAGCTGGTCGGCGTCGGCGAGTGTCGACTCCGGGAGGATCACGGCGAACTCGTCGCCGCCGACGCGGCACGCGATGTCTGCCGAGCGGACGACGTCGCGAACGCGCTCGGCCGATTCGGCGATGACCGCGTCGCCGGCAAGGTGGCCGATTCGGTCGTTGATCGCCTTGAAGTCGTCGAGGTCGAGCACGATCAGCCCGAGCTTGCGGTCGTAGCGGTTCGCGCGGGCGACCTCGCGGGCGAGCGTCTCGTGGAAGTAGCGCCGGTTGTGCAAGCCCGTCAGGGCATCGAGATCGGCGAGCTGCCGCGCCTCGCGGAACCGCTTCGCGTTCTCGATCGCCGGGCCGGCGCGGAGGGCGAGCTCCTCGAGCTCCCGCACTTCGTCCTCGTTCCAGCTGTGCGACCGCAGTCGCGAGAAGACGGCGATGAACCCGATCGGGGTGCTGTCCGACGCGATCGGCACCGCGAGCCCTGAGTGGATCAAGCTCGCCGGGGAGTCGTCGGCGACCATCTCCGACGGGTACTGGTAGACGAGCGAGATCGAGCGGGCCTCCGGCCCACCGGGCGGCCCGGCGATCGCCTGGCGCTGCGCCTCCTCGGTCGAGAGCCCGAGCGTGGCGATGATCGGCGTCTCGTCGCTGTTGTCGATCCGCGCCAGCGCGGCGTCGACGCCCGGCATTGCCCCCGCCGCGTCGAGCGTTCTGGTCAGCACCTCGTCGAGATCGATCGTCCCGGCGAGCTCGCCGAGCATGCGATTGCGGCGGCCCTCTTCCTGCGCGCGCTCGAGCGCCTCAGACAGCTCGCCGACCATGGACTCCATGCGCTGGTTCATGTCAGCGACCAGCTCGGCCAGCCGCTCGTCTCCGTTCGCCGCGCTGGCGCCGCCCCGGGAGAGCCAGACAATGAGCGCGACGAGGAGGAGCGCGATCACAGCCGCACCCACAGCGATGGCTACCACCACCGTCGTCGTCACCGCGACGATCTCCAACATCATTCCTCCACCCATCTTCCCGGTCCCCCGCCGAAGCCGCAGTAGCTAGGCGGGCCCGTACTCACTGTAATTCCCCTGACAATGGTTGACTATAGTTTTTAAACGGTAAAAAACAGCCCGCGGACACGGCCTGGGCGCTGCCGAATCCTTGCAGCGATGCGGCTTTGGCGCGTTTGACGGGCGCGAGAGCGATTCGCTACCATGCCTGGCCGGTTGGCAGGGGCGTGCCCCTTGCCAGCCTTTGTTGTGTCGTAAGACCTTTCCCTGGAGACGTGTAACCGCAATGCCGACTGTCAATCAACTCGTGCGCAAGGGCCGCACCGCGCCGAAGGCGAGGGTGAAGACCCCTGCCCTGCGCGGCGCCCCGCAGAAGCGCGGTGTGTGTACACGCGTCTACACGACCACGCCGAAGAAGCCGAACTCGGCGCTGCGCAAGGTTGCGCGCGTCCGGCTGACGAACGGGATGGAGGTCGGCGCCTACATCCCGGGCGAGGGCCACAACCTCCAGGAGCACTCCGTGGTCCTGATCCGCGGCGGCCGTGTCCGCGACCTGCCGGGCTTCCGGTACAAGGTCGTTCGTGGCGGGCTCGACGCCGCCGGCGTCGGCGATCGCCGCAAGGGCCGCTCCAAGTACGGCGCGAAGCGAGGTTCATAGTGCCCCGCCGCGCAGCGATCCCGGTCCGCGAGATCTCGCCGGACCCCGTCCACAATTCGCGTCTGGTCAGCCAGGTGATCAACCGCGTGATGACGCGCGGGAAGAAGAGCACCGCCGAGATGATCGTCTACGGCGCGCTCGATCGCGTAGCCGAGCAGACCGGCAAGCCGGCCGTCGAAGTGCTGGAGCAGGCAATCAAGACGATCACTCCAGTGCTCGAGGTTCGGTCGCGCCGCGTCGGCGGCGCCAACTACCAGGTGCCTGTGGAGGTGCCGCAGCGGCGTGCGCGCACGCTGGCCGTGCGCTGGCTAGTCACCTACTCGCGCGACCGGCGCGAGAAGGAGATGTCCGCGAAGCTCGCGGGCGAGATCCTCGACGCCCTCAACCAGCAGGGCAACGCGTTCAAGCGCAAGGACGACCTCTACCGCATGGCGCAGGCCAACAAGGCCTTCGCCCACTACCGCTGGTAACCGCCATGGCTACTGTCGACAAGACCAAGGACAGCGTCGCGCTCGACCGCGTCCGCAACATCGGAATCATGGCCCACATCGACGCGGGCAAGACGACGACGACCGAGCGGATCCTCTACTACACGGGCCGCACCCACAAGATGGGCGAGGTCCACGAAGGCGCTGCGGTGATGGACTGGATGGCGCAGGAGCAGGAGCGCGGCATCACGATCACCTCTGCTGCAACGACCGCGTTCTGGCGGGACTTTCGCGTCAACATTATCGATACGCCCGGGCACGTGGACTTTACGGTCGAGGTGGAGCGGAGCCTGCGCGTGCTCGACGGCGCGATCGCCGTCTTCGACGCCGTCGCCGGTGTCGAGCCACAGTCCGAGACGGTCTGGCGCCAGGCCGACCACTACCGCGTCCCGCGGATCGCGTTCATCAACAAGATGGACCGCACCGGCGCGGACTTCTTCGCCTCCGTGCAGTCTATGGTCGACCGTCTCGGCGCGCGCCCGGTACCGGTGCAGCTGCCGATCGGCCAGGAGGAGCATTTCCGCGGCGTCGTTGACCTCGTCGAGATGCGCGCGCTCGTCTGGCAGGACGAGCTCGGGACGAACTACGAGGTCGAGGAGATTCCGGCTGAGCTGGTCGAGCAGGCCAACGAGTACCACCACCAGTTGATCGACTCGGTCGCGGACCACGACGAGGAACTGCTGGAGACCTACCTGCTCGACGAGGAGAAGGTCACCTCCGAGATGCTGAAGCGCGCGCTCCGTGCCGCGACGCTCGACATCACCGTGACGCCGATCCTGCTGGGCTCTGCTTTCAAGAACAAGGGCGTCCAGCCGCTGCTCGACGCCGTCATCGACTACCTGCCCAGCCCGCTCGACCTGCCGCCTGTCCACGGGATCGACCCGCGGACCGAGCACGAGCTCTCGCGCCGCCCGGCGGTTGACGAGCCGTTCTCGGCGCTCGGCTTCAAGGTCATGTCGGACCCGTACGTCGGGAAGCTGACGTACATCCGCGTCTACTCGGGCCAGGTCAACGCCGGCGACCGCGTCCTCAACACGACCACGGGCAAGACCGAGCGCATCGGCCGCATCCTCCAGATGCACGCGAACCATCGCGAGGAGCGCGAGCTGATCATGGCGGGAGAGATCGCCGCGATCGTCGGCTTCAAGAACACGACCACGGGCGACACGCTCTCGGCCGACACCGCACCGATCAGGCTCGAGTCGATGGACTTCCCCGAGCCCGTAATCGCGGTCGCGATCGAGCCGAAGACGAAGGGCGACCAGGACAAGCTCGGCGCCGGTCTCCAGCGCCTCGCCGAAGAGGATCCGACCTTCCGCGTCCGCACCGACGAGGAGACGGGTCAGACCCTGATCTCAGGCATGGGCGAGCTGCATCTCGAGATCATCGTCGACCGCCTCACGCGCGAGTTCAACGTCGACGCCAATGTCGGCCGTCCCCAGGTGGCCTACCGCGAGACGATCAGCAAGCCGGTCGAGAAGATCGAGGGCAAGTTCGTCCGCCAGACGGGCGGCCGCGGCCAGTTCGGTCATGCGGTGATCAACATGGAGCCGACGGATCCGGGCGATGGCTACGAGTTCGTCGACAAAATCGTCGGCGGCAAGATTCCCAAGGAGTACATCTCCTCGGTCGATCTCGGCATCCAGGAGGCGATGGAGTCCGGCGTCCTGTCGGGCTACCCCGTCGTCGACATTCGGGTCGAGCTGGTCGACGGCTCGTTCCACGAAGTCGATTCGAGCGAGATGGCGTTCAAGATCGCCGGCTCGATGGCGTTCAAGAACGCAGAGCAGCGCGCCAAGCCGAAGCTTCTCGAACCCGTTATGGCCGTCGAGGTCGTGACGCCCGAGGAGTACCTCGGCGACGTGATGGGCGACCTCAATTCGCGCCGCGGGCGCGTCGAAGGCCTGGAGCCGCGCGGGAACGCTCAGGCGATTCGCGCGCGCGTGCCGCTCGCGACCATGTTCGGCTACGCCACCGACCTGCGCTCGACGACGCAGGGGCGAGCCACGTTCACGATGCAGTTCGATCGCTACGAGGAAGTTCCTCAGTCGATCGCTGGCGAGCTCGTCGACTCGTCGACTGCCTAGCGGCTCAGTATCCACAACCGATTTTTCGGAGGTAGCAGGTGAGTAAGCAGAAGTTCGAACGGAACAAGCCACATCTCAACGTCGGCACGATCGGTCACATCGACCACGGCAAGACGACCCTTACGGCCGCGATCTCAAAGGTCCTGGCCGACCAGGGCGTCTCGAGCACCGAGGTCCGTGACTTCAGCTCGATCGACAACGCTCCCGAGGAGCGCCAGCGCGGGATCACGATCAACACCTCGCACGTCGAGTACGAGACGGAGAACCGGCACTACGCGCACGTCGACTGCCCAGGGCATGCCGACTACATCAAGAACATGATCACGGGCGCCGCCCAGATGGACGGCGCGATCCTCGTGGTCTCCGCGGCCGACGGCCCGATGCCGCAGACGCGCGAGCACATCCTGCTCGCCCGCCAGGTCGAGGTGCCGTCGATCGTCGTCGCCCTGAACAAGGCCGACATGGTCGACGACCCCGAGCTGCTCGAGCTCGTCGAGATGGAGGTTCGCGAGCTGCTGACCAACTACGAGTTCCCGGGCGACGAGATTCCGGTCGTCCAGGTCTCCGCGCTGAAGGCGCTCGAGGGCGACCCCGAGTGGACGCCGAAGATCCTCGAGCTGATGCAGCACGTCGACTCCTACATTCCGGAGCCGACGCGCGACACCGACAAGCCGTTCCTGATGCCGATCGAGGACGTCTTCACGATCACGGGCCGCGGCACAGTCGTCACCGGCCGGATCGAGCAGGGCCAGATCAACTCCGGCGACACGGTCGAGATCGTCGGTATCCATCCCGAGACGGCCAGCACGGTCGTCACCGGGCTCGAGATGTTCAACAAGACGCTGGACTTCGCCCAGGCCGGCGACAACGCCGGCGTGCTCCTGCGCGGAACCAAGCGCGAGGAGGTCGAGCGTGGCCAGGTGCTTTCGAAGCCGGGCTCGATCACGCCCCACACGCACTTCAACGCCGAGGTCTACGTGCTCTCCAAGGAAGAGGGCGGCCGCCACACGCCGTTCTTCAACGGCTACCGGCCGCAGTTCTACTTTCGTACGACGGACGTGACCGGCTCGATCAAGCTGCCGGAGGGCCAGGAGATGGTCATGCCGGGCGACAACACGAACATGGAGATCGAGCTCGGCCAGCCGATCGCGATGGACCAGGGTCTCCGGTTCGCAATCCGCGAGGGCGGCCGCACCGTGGGTGCGGGCGTCGTCACCGACATCCAGAAGTAGTGGGCGCGCCGGTTCGCTGATGGCACAAAAGATCCGCATCCGTCTCAAGGGCTACGACCACACGCAGCTCGACCGCTCGGCTCAGTCGATCGTCGAGACGGCTCAGCGAACCGGCGCCACCATCACCGGTCCGGTGCCCCTGCCGACCGAGAAGAACGTCTACACGGTCATCCGCAGCCCGTTCAAGGACAAGGACTCTCGTGAGGCCTTCGAGATCCGGACGCACAAGCGGCTGATCGACATCCACTCGCCGACCCCCAAGACGGTCGACTCGCTGATGCGGCTCGACCTCCCGGCCGGCGTCGACATCGAGATCAAGCTTTGATGCCAGCCCCCTCCGTCACATCTCCCACTCGCCAGGGCGCTGCAAAGCTCACTGGCGTCCGCCCTGGTTACGCAGTCGCGTCCGTAGCCTCCGGCTACGAACACTCCCTGCGTCCTTGCCAGAGCGGCTTTTCGCGGCTGGCGAGCACGAGCTGCGCCGGAGGTGGCCTCGGATGAAAGGCATCGTCGGCAAGAAGCTCGGGATGACGCAAGTCTTCGACGAGGAGACGGGCCGAGTCACGCCTGTAACGGTGATCGAGGCCGGGCCCTGTCCGGTCGTCTCGGTCAAGCAGGCCGACGTCGACGGCTACGACGCCGTCCAGGTCGCCTACGGCGAGGTCGCCGAGGAGCGTGTGTCGAAGCCCAAGCTCGGCCACCTGAAGAAGAACAGGGTCGCTCCGCACCGGCACCTGCTGGAGCTTCGCGGCCTCACCGGCGCGACCGAAGGCGAAGCGGTGACGGTCGAGAGCTTCGAGCCCGGCGACAAGATCAAGGTTTCCGGCATCTCGATCGGCAAGGGCTTCGCCGGCACGATCAAGCGGCACAACTTCAGCCGTGGCCCGGTCTCGCACGGCTCGCACAACGTCCGCAAGCCAGGCTCGATCGGAGCCTCTGCGACACCGTCACGCGTGTTCAAGGGGATGAAGATGGCTGGTCGCCTCGGCGGCAAGCGGGTCACGCAGGTCGGGCTGACCGTGCACTCGATTGACCCCGAACAGAACCTGCTCCTCGTCAAGGGCGCCGTCCCCGGGCCCAAGAACGGCATTGTCGAGGTTCGCGAAGAGGTGAAGCGTGGCTGACCTTGTGATCGGGTTTAGACGGTCGCACGGGCAAAGCCCGCACGACCTCCAAGCGGCATCCGCAAGCGGATGCCTAGTCGTCGAAGTGCGGGAGGAGGTTCGTCGTGGCAGCGCCTAAGGCTCCAGTCCTCGACGGCAGCGGCAAGAAGTCGAAGGACCTGACGCTCGACGAGAGCGTCTTCGGCGCCGAGGTGAAGCCCCACCTCGTCTACGAGGCGGTGCGCGCAGAGGCAAATGCCGCGCGCGCCGGTAGCCACCACGTCAAGAGCCGCGGGCTCATCGCCGGCGGCCGCTCGAAGCCGTGGCGCCAGAAAGGCACCGGCCGCGCCCGCGCCGGAACGACGCGCGCGCCGCACTGGACGGGGGGTGGCGTGGCCTTCGCAGTCCGCAGCAGCTTCGGCGGCAAGGTCAACCGCAAGGAGCGCAAGGCAGCGTTTCGCGCTGCGCTCTCAGCCCATGCCGACGAGGGCACCTTCGGCGTGCTCGCCGACGACTCCTTCGCTGCCCCCTCGACCAAGGATGCGGCGACGCTGGTCGAGGCCTGGGGCAAACAGCGGCCGCTGATCGTGGTCGCGCAGGAGGAGCAGGAGGCGATCGTCAAGTCGTTCCGCAACCTCGACGGCGTTCGGGTCGTGACTCCCTCCGAGGTCGAGATCTCCGCCATCGTCTGGGCGCGCTCGCTGCTGGTCAGCGAGGGTGCGCTCGAGCTCGTGCAGGGGAGGGCTAGCTCGTGAGCCTGCATCCCAACGAGGTCCTGCTCGCGCCGGTGGTCTCGGAAAAGAGCTACGAGCAGATCGAGGAAAACCACCGCTACTCGTTTCGCGTGCACCCCGACGCGCACAAGACGCAGATCCGCCAGGCCGTCGAGGAGCTTTTCAACGTCCACGTCGAGCGCGTGAACGTGATCAAGGTGCAGTCCAAGCCGAAGCGCCGCGGCACCGTCAGCGGGCGCAAGCCCGGGTGGAAGAAGGCGATCGTGCAGATCAAAGCCGGCGAGTCGATCGAGATCTTCGAGGGGGCTCAGGCGTAGTGGCGATTCGCAGGTACAAGCCGACGAGCCCCGGTCGCCGCTTCATGTCGGTCTCGTCCTTCGACGAGATCACGAAGACGGAGCCGGAGAAGAGCCTGACGGAGCCGCTGAAGAAGTCGGGCGGACGCAACGCGAACGGCCGCATCACCCGGCGCCACCAGGGCGGTGGGCACAAGCGCCTCTATCGCCAGATCGACTTCAAGCGCGTCAAGGACGGCGTTCCCGCCAAGGTGGCCGCGATCGAGTACGACCCGAACCGCTCGGCCCGGATCGCGCTGCTCCACTACGCCGACGGTGCGAAGGCCTACATCCTCGCCCCGGCCCGCCTGCAGGTGGGCGCTGCCGTCGAGTCCGGCCCGAACGCGGACATCAAGCCCGGCAACGCCCTGCCGCTGGCGAACATCCCGACCGGCACGCTCGTCCACAACGTCGAGCTGAAGCCTGGCCAGGGCGGCAAGATGGCGCGCTCTGCGGGCTCGGGCGTCCAGCTCGTCGCCAAGGACGAGGGCTACGGCGTCCTGCGCCTCCCGTCTGGCGAGATGCGTCGCGTGCCGCTGACTTGCCGCGCGACCGTCGGCCAGGTCGGCAATGTCGACCACGAGAACATCACCGGCGGCAAGGCCGGCCGCAGTCGCTGGCGCGGCAAGCGCCCGACCGTGCGCGGCTCGGCGATGAACCCCGTCGACCACCCGCACGGCGGCGGCGAGGGCAAGTCGAAGGGCGGCCGTCACCCGGTCACCCCCTGGGGCGTACCGACGCTGGGCAAGCGCACGCGCCGCAAGCACAAGGAATCCGACAAGTTGATCGTGCGCGCCCGTAGGCGCGGAAAGGACAAGCGCTAGGTGTCTAGGTCAAGTAAGAAGGGGCCCTTCGTCGAGGAGCGGCTGATGGGCCGGATCACTCGGATGAACGAGTCCGGCAGCAAACAGATGATCCGCACCTGGTCGCGGACGTCGACGATCTTCCCGGAGATGGTCGGGCACACGATCGCGGTCCACGACGGCCGCAAGCACGTGCCCGTCTTCATCAGCGAGCAGATGGTCGGCCACAAGCTCGGCGAGTTCGCCCCGACACGGATGTTCCGCGGCCACTCGGGCGACCGCAAGACGGAGGTCAAGAGGGCGTAGTGAGTGCTGTCGAGACACATGAGGTCAGGGCCGTGGCCAAATGGGTGCGCACGTCGCCCCGCAAGGCGCGGCTGGTCGCCGACCACATCCGCGGCCGCAGCGTCCCCGAGGCGCGGACCGTGCTCGCCTTCACGCAGCGCGCCGCCGCGCGAGAGGTCGAGAAGGTTCTGCGCTCCGCCGTCGCGAACGCCGAGGCGAACCACGGCCTGCTCGGTGACACGCTCGTGATCTCCGAGGCCTACGTCGACGAAGGCCCGGTGATGAAGCGCTGGCGCGCCCGCGCGCGCGGCCGCGTCGCCCGGATCAAGAAGCCGACCTGCCACATCACCGTCAAGCTCGTGCCCGGCCCGGACACCGCACGCGTGCCGCCGCCGGCGCCCGCTCCGACTCCGGCTCCCGAGCCCGAAGCCACGGAGCCCGCTGCCGCCGAGGAGAAGCCGGCGCCGAAGAAGCGCGCGGCCGCGAAGCCGAAGGCCACGGCCGAGGAGACCGCCGAGAAGAAGCCCGCGCCGAAGCGCGCCCCCCGCAAGAAGAAAGAAGAGGACTCTTAATGGGCCAGAAGATCCATCCCGGCGGGCTACGCGTCGGCGTCATCCACGACTGGAAGTCCAACTGGTACACGGGCAACAAGGACTTCGCGGACTTCCTCCAGGAGGACGTTCGCATCCGCGAGCACATCTACAACAAGCTTTCGCACGCGGGCCTGTCCGACATCCTGATCCGCAAGGACGCCCAGCGGATCACGATCGACATCTACACCGCTCGCCCCGGGATCGTGATCGGGAAGTCCGGCGTCGAGGTCGACGCGCTCCGCAAGGACATCCACGGCATCACGAGCAAGGCCGTGCACATCAACATCAACGAGATCAAGCGGCCCGAGCTCGACGCCAAGCTCGTTGCGCAGTCGATCGCGGAGCAGCTCGAGAACCGGGTCAGCTTCCGGCGCGCGATGAAGCGCTCGCTCGCCTCCGCGATCCGCTCCGGCGCCCAGGGCGTCAAGGTGCAGTGCGGCGGCCGGCTCGGCGGCGGCGAGATGAGCCGCTCCGAGAGCTACTCCGAGGGTCGCGTCCCGCTGCACACGATCCGGGCCGACATCGACTACGGCTTCGCCGAGGCGAAGACGACTACGGGCCGGATCGGCGTCAAGGTCTGGATCAACAAGGGCGAGATCATGCCCTCGGGTTACGACAGCTCCACCCAGCAGGGCGACACGAGGCTCGGCGAGCAGGATCAGGCGCGCCGCCGCGGCGGCCGCACCGAGGGTCTCGGCGAGAGCCGCCAGGGCGGCCGGGGTCGCGGCGCCGACCGCGAGGGCCTGGGGCCGGTGCGCCAGCGCCGCCCACGCCGCGGCAGCGGCCAGGGCCGTGGGCCGAGGCGGCCGCGCGAGGAGGCTTCTGCCGAGACGGTCGAGCAGCCCAGGACGGATGAGCAGGGCGTCTCGGCCGAGGGCCGCGAGCAGCCTGTGATCGAGCCTCAGGTCGAGGAGGTTCCGGCTCCCGTCGCCGACGCGCCGGACACGACCACGCGCAAGCAGCAGGTCGAGGATCCGACGAAGCTCGACAAGCCCGGCGACGAACCGGCTGCGGAGAAGAAACGCGCTCCGGCGAAGCTGAAGACCGCCGCGAAGCCGAGGACAGCCCCGAAGAAGGAGCCGGCCGCGAAGGCGAAGCCCGCAGCGAAGAAGCCGGCGGCTAAGAAGCCTGCCGCCAAGAAGACGACGAAAAAGGAAGACGAGAGCTAGATGCTTCTGCCGAAGAAAACCAAGTTCCGCAAGTACCAGCGAGGCCGCCGGCGCGGCTACTCGAAGGGGCAGACGAACGTCCAGGCCGGCGACTACGGCTTGAAGGCGCTCGAGAACGGTTGGGTCACCAACCGCCAGATCGAGGCTGCCCGAATCGCGATGACCCGCAAGATCCGCCGAGGTGGCAAGGTCTGGATCAACGTCTTCCCGGACAAGCCGGTGACGCAGAAGCCCGCCGAGACGCGGATGGGCTCGGGCAAGGGCGCCCCGGAGCACTGGGTCGCCGTGATCAAGCCCGGCCGGGTCATGTTCGAGCTGGCCGGCGTTCCTGAGCCGCTGGCGAAGGAGGCGCTCCGGCTTGCGGGCCGGAAGCTCCCGATCAAAACGAGAGTGGTCAAGCGGGAGGCTGATCTCTTTGCGAGCTAGGGAACTGAGGGACATGACCGACGAGGAGCTGGACATCCAGTTGGCTGACCGGCGTCAAGAGCTCTTCAACCTGCGCTTCCAGGGCGCCACGGGTGCGCTGGAGAATTCGACGCGGCTGAAGCTCGCGAAGCGCGAGATCGCCCGCATCCTCACCGTCCGGACCGAACGTGAAGCGAACGCGAAGAAAGTGACAAATGGCTGACGAAGAGAAGAACGAGACAACCGAGAACGAGCAGGTCGAAGAGACCCGCGAGGAGACGGTGTCGGCCCCGGAGGGCCCGGTCGCCCCTGCCGCCGAGGAGCCGGCGGCTGACGAGCCTGCGGCTGAAGAGCCAGCGGCTGAAGAGCCCGCAGCCGAGGAGCCTGCCGCCGAGGAGCCGGAGCCTGCCGCCGAGGAGCCGGAGCCTGCGGCCGAAGAGCCAGAGCCTGCGGCCGAGGAGCCTGCGGCCGAGGAGCCTGTGGCCGAGGAGCCCGCAGTTGAGGAGGCACCGGCGGAGGAGGCTCCTGCCGAGGAGGCACCGGCGGAGGAGGCTCCTGCCGAGGAGGCTCCAGTCGCCGAGGCCGAGCCGGCCGCGGACGTCGAGGCCGAAGCGGCGGCAGCCGAGGCGCCTGAGGCAGAGGCGCCCGCGGATGAGGACAAGACTCCCGGGGCGGCGTCTGCCGGCAAGTTGCCCAAGCCCAAGCGCCTGCCGCGCTCCCAGCGCCACCGGCACTCGAAGCCGAAGCGCGAGCGGCCGGCCGAGCGCAAGCCGATCACGCGGCTGCCGAAGCCCGAACACCCACGTGGCCGCAGCCAGGAGCGCCGAGGGATCGTCGTCTCGAGCGCCATGGACAAGACGATCGTCGTCCGCGTCGACGCTGTGAAGGCGCACCCGCGGTACAAGAAGGTCGTCCGCCGCTCGACCAAGTTCCACGCGCACGACGAGCAGAACCAGGCGAAGGTCGGCGACGTCGTTCGCATCGTCGAGACGCGGCCGCTCTCGAAGACCAAGAACTGGCGGCTTGCCGAGGTTCTCGAGGTGGCCCAATGACGACCACCTACCGCACGTGTCGGGCCCGCTGGGGCGCGCAGGACGCCGCCTCGCCGCGTCCTCAGTCGCGCCCGTACCTTTCAGGTACGAACGCTCCCTGCGTCCTTGCGACGCGACGTCCTGCGCAGCCATCGGGCGCGACCCGTACGGCAGGAGGCCGTCAGTGATCCAGCAGGAATCCCGACTGCGCGTCGCGGACAACACCGGCGCGCGCGAGATCCTCTGCATCCGCGTCAAGGGCGGGTCCAAGCGTCGCTACGCGCGCGTCGGCGACGTGATCACGGCTACGGTGAAGACCGCGACGCCGCAGGGCGCGATCAAGAAGGGCGAGGTCGTCCAGGCCGTCGTCGTTCGGACGCGCAAGCCCTACGGTCGCGACGATGGCACCTCGATCGCTTTCGACGAGAACGCCGCCGTGATCATCGACCAGGCCAACAACCCCCGCGGCACGCGCATCTTCGGGCCCGTCGCCCGCGAGCTGCGCGAAAAGAACTTCATGAAAATCGTTTCCCTAGCTCCAGAGGTCCTCTGAGAATGGACAACTTGATTCCCAACGATTGTTCTGTACTGAAGCCGGGTGTTGACGGCCACGGCGGCGAAGCCGCCATGGCCTCTAGCCGGCATCGCAAGCGAAGCCGGTGGTGACATGACGACGAAGATGAAAGTGAAGAAGGGCGACCTCGTCCACATGATCAAGGGCAAGGACCGCGGCAAGCAGGGCCGGGTAATCGACTCGCGCCCCGCCGAGCGGCGCGTGATCGTCGAGAACCTGAACCTGGTCAAGCGCCACACGAAGCCGCGTCCGCTGCGCGACTCGAGCCGAATGGGCGGGACCCAGATGACGCCCGGCGGCGTGATCGAGAAGGCCGCGCCCGTGCCTGTCGACAACGTGATGGTCGTCTGTCCAACGTGCAGTCGTCCGACCCGAATCGGGATGAAGGAGAAGACCGTCAAGGACAAGCTGCTGCACGTGCGCGTCTGCAAGCGCGCCGACTGCGGCGAGGAGATCGACAAATGAGTCCACGCGCCCGAAAAGAGAGCAACGGCTACCAGCCGCGCCTGAAGGAGCGCTACGACCAGGAGCTACGACCTCAGCTGAAGGAGCAGTTGGGCGTCTCCACGGTGATGGACGTGCCGCGCCTGCAGAAGATCACGCTCAACATGGGCATCGGCGACGCCAAGACCGAGGCAAAGGTGCTCGAGAACGCGCTCGAGCAACTGACGACGATCGCCGGCCAGCGCGCGCAGGTGCGAGCAGCCCGCAAGTCGATCGCCAGCTTCAAGCTGCGCGAAGGCATGCCGGTCGGCGTCCGCGTGACGCTCCGGGGGGCTCGCATGTGGGAGTTCCTCGACCGCCTGATCTCGATTGCGCTGCCGCGCATTCGCGACTTTCGCGGGCTCAGCCCGCGCTCGTTCGACGGTCGCGGCAACTACTCGCTCGGGATCCGCGAGCAGATCATCTTCCCGGAGATCAACTACGACGACGTCGACACGATCCGCGGCCTCGATGTCGCGATCACGACGACAGCCAGGGACGACGAGCAGGCCGAGGCGCTGCTCCGCGGGCTCGGCATGCCCTTCCCGGGCATGGCCCAGTCGTCCCAGAACGGCGACTCAGAAGAAAACGAGGAGAGTTGATGGCCAAGAAATCGCTGATCGCGAAAGCCGCGCGACCGCAGAAGTACAAGGTGCGTGCCTACACGCGCTGCCGCCGCTGCGGCCGCCCGCGAGCCGTCTTTCGCAAGTTCGGCCTCTGCCGGATCTGCCTGCGCGAACTCGCACACGAGGGCTCGATTCCCGGCATGACGAAATCGAGTTGGTAGGACGATGAAAGATGCTGCGCATTTTCCATCGAGCTGCTTTGTCCCGATCGCTTCGCTCGGGAGATTGAGGAGAAGCCCATGTTGACTGACCCGATTGCAGACATGTTGAGCCGGATCCGGAACGCGAACCGCGCGCTTCACGACCACGTGGAGATGCCGAACTCGCGCATGAAGGAGGAGATCGCACGCCTGCTCAAGGAGGAGGGCTACATTCGCGACTATCACGTCGAGAACGGCGCCTCCTACAAGACGCTCGTGATCGACCTCAAGTACAGCCGGAGCCGCGAGCGCGTGATCACGAACCTCAAGCGCGTCTCGAAGCCGGGTCGCCGGATCTACGCGCGCAAGGATCGCCTGCCGCGCGTGCTCGGCGGAATGGGCGTCGCGATCCTGTCCACCTCGAACGGCCTGATCACGAGCCGCACGGCTCAGGAGAAGGGCGTCGGCGGCGAGGTAATTTGCTTCATCTGGTGACCTGATGAGTCGAATCGGAAAACAGCCCATCGAGCTTCCAGCCGGCGTCAACGTCGCGATCTCGCCTGGCCGCGTGCAGGTGAACGGCCCGCTCGGCGAGCTCTCGCAGAACGTGCCGGCGCGGATGCAGATCGAGCAGGAGGACGGGACGCTGCTGGTCAAGCGCCCGACCGAGCGTGGCGACGACCGCGCGCTGCACGGGCTCACGCGCTCGCTGGTCGCGAACATGGTCGAAGGCGTCACGAAGGGGTTCGAGAAGAAGCTCGAGATCCAGGGCGTCGGCTACCGCGCGTCGCTGCGCGGCACCGACCTGGAGCTGAACGTGGGTTTCTCGCACCCGGTCGTGATGAAGCCGCCGCAGGGGATCACGTTCGAGGTCCCCGAGGCGACCACGGTGCTCGTCAAGGGCATCGACAAGCAGGCGGTCGGCGAGATTGCCGCGCAGGTGCGCAAGGTACGCCCGCCCGAGCCCTACAAGGGCAAGGGGATCCGTTACGAAGGCGAGTACGTCCGCCGGAAGGTCGGCAAGCGAGCGTAATGGCCGTCTTGACGAAGCCTCAAGCCCGCGCGCGCCGTCACAAGCGCGTTCGCGGCAAGGTCTACGGGACGGCCGAGCGGCCGCGCCTGGTCGTCTTCCGCTCGAACAGCGGGATCGAGGCGCAGCTAATCGACGACGCCGAGGGCAAGACTCTTGCTGCAGCCAGCTGGCTGGGGCTGAAGAAGTCGTTCAAGGGGAACAAGACCCAGCAGGCGGCTGAAGTGGGCAAGCAGCTGGCCGAGGCGGCGAAGAAAGCCGACGTCGAGTCGGTCGTCTTCGACCGCGGCGGCTACCTGTACCACGGACGCGTGAAGGCGCTTGCAGATGCCGCACGAGAGGGAGGACTCAAGTTTTGAGCACGACTCCGGTCGAACGTGAAGTGATCGAGCGCGAGCGAGAGCGAGAGCTCAAGGAGCGCGTGGTCGAGATCAACCGTGTCGCCAAGGTTGTCAAGGGCGGCCGGCGGTTCTCGTTCACGGCGCTCGTCGTCATCGGCGACGAGGTCGACCGGGTCGGCGTCGGCTACGGCAAGGCCCGCGAGGTCCCGCTGGCGATCTCGAAGGCGGTCGACGACGCGAAGAAGAACCTGTTCACCGTGCCGAAGAAGGGCACGACGATCACGCACGAGATCCTGGGCGAGTTCGGCGCGGCACGCGTGCTGCTGCGGCCTGCAAGTGAGGGAACCGGCGTCATCGCCGGGGGCGGCGTCCGTGCCGTGCTCGAGCTCGGGGGTGTCCGCGACATCCTCGCCAAGAGCCTCGGGACGACGAATCCGATCAACATGCTGAAGGCGACCGTCAACGGCCTGCAGCGGCTCCGTCGGCCCGAGGAGGTCGCGGCGATCCGTGGCCTGACCGTCAGCCAGGTACTGCCGATTCCGGTCAAGGCAGCAGATGAGCCGGAGCCCGAGGCGGCTGCGATCCAGACCGAGGAGACAACCGATGGCGAAGTTGCGGATAACCCAGACGCGTAGCCAGATCGGCCAGAGCCAGCGCCACCGCGGCACCTTGCGCGCGCTCGGGCTCGGGAAGATCGGCCGTACCGCGGAGCATCAGGAGAGCCCGCAGCTCGCCGGTATGCTCAGGAAAGTTCGCCACCTGGTGAAGGTCGAGGACGACACCTAGTGCCCGAGAAGCTGAATCTGTCGAACCTGAAGCCCGCGCAGGCGCGCAAGGACCGTAAGCGCGTTGGCCGCGGCCTGGGCTCCGGCAAGGGGCGCTACTCGACGCGCGGACTCAAGGGGCAGAAGTCCCGCTCCGGTTCGCACAAGATGCGCGCCGGGTTCGAGGGCGGCCAGATGCCGATCTACATGCGGTTGGGCAAGCAGCGCGGCCCGTACTCGAAGGACGCAATGCCGATGGGCCCGCACCGCACCCACACGGTCGCCGTGAACGTCCGCGATCTCGAGCGCTTCGACGCGGGCACCGAGATCACGCCCGAGTCGCTCGCCGCGGCGGGGCTGATCCGCAACACGAAATACGACCTCAAGATTCTCGGCCACGGCGACCTGTCTAAGAAGCTGACCGTCAGCGCGCACAACTTCTCGAAGAGCGCGCGCGAGAAGATCGAGCACGCCGGCGGGTCGATCACCTGGCTGCGAGGCGAGCCGGCGCCTCGAAGGCCGAAGCGTAAGCCTCAGTCGGCGATGCCACCCCAGGCCGAGCCAGAGCCGCCCGAGACCGAGGAAGAAGCAGTCGAGAGTCCGGAATCCGACGAGCCTGATGCGACGGAGGAGCCTGAGTCGTCCTCCGAAGGCGATCAGGGTTCGGAGGAATAATGTTTTCCTGGCTCGCGAACGCCTGGCGCGTGCCCGAGCTGCGCCGCCGTGTCCTCTTCACGGGCATGATCCTGGCTCTCTACCGGCTCGGCTCGTGGATGCCGGCGCCGGGGGTCAACTCGCAGTCGATCCAGGACTTCTTCGGCTCCGGCGGCCGGGCGAGCTCGATCTTCGGCCTCCTGAACCTGTTCTCCGGCTCGGCGCTGTCGCGCTTCTCGATCTTCGCGCTTGGGATCATGCCCTACGTCACCGCCTCGATCATCCTCCAGCTTCTGACGGTCGTGATCCCGAAGCTTGAAGAGCTTCAGAAAGAGGGCGAGGCGGGCATGGCCAAGATCAACCAGTACACGCGCTACCTGACCGTCGTGCTCGCGGCCGCGCAGGCCACCGGCTACGCCTTCCTCTTCAAGCGCGAGGGCGTCCTCACCGCCAACTCTGGCCGGCTGGTGCTGATCGTGGTCACGCTGACGGCCGGGACGACCGCCCTGATGTGGATGGGCGAGCTGATCACCAAGCGCGGCATCGGCAACGGCATCTCGCTGCTGATCTTCGCATCGATCCTCGCGACCGCTCCCGCCGGTGTGGTCGCCTGGTACAACGGCGGCCCGATGGAGAAGCTGTTCTTCCCGCTCGTCGCGGTCGGGATCATCGTCGCGGTCGTCTTCATTCAGGAAGGACAGAGGCGGATTCCGATCCAGTACGCGAAACAGATGGTCGGACGCCGGATGACGAGCGGCGGCCAGACGTACATGCCGCTGCGCGTGAACATGGCGGGCGTGATCCCGGTGATCTTCGCGGCCGCAGTGCTGGCCTTCCCGCCGACGGTCGCCGAGTTCATCCCCGCGTCGCAGAACTTCGTCAACCGGCACTTCCAGCCTTCGAGCTGGGGCTACCTGCTGACCGAGGCCTTCCTGATCGTCATCTTCACGTACTTCTACACCGCGGTCCAGTTCAATCCCGTCGACCAGGCCGACAACCTGCGCAAGTACGGCGGCTACATCCCGGGCATCCGGCCCGGCCCGCCGACGGCCCTGTATCTCGACCGCGTGCTGACGAGGCTGACGCTGCCGGGCTCGCTCTATCTGGCCGCAGTCGCCGTTCTGCCCAGTCTCTTCATCCGCTACGGCGGTTTCTCGCAGGCAACGTCGCGCGCCCTCGGCGGCACCTCGGTGCTGATCGTCGTCGGCGTCGCGCTCGACACGATGCGCCAGATGGAGTCGCAGATGATGATGCGCTCCTACGAAGGCTTCCTGAGGTAGTGAACATCCTCTTGCTCGGGCCGCAGGGGTCCGGGAAAGGCACCCAGGCGAAGCGGATCTCGGCCGAGTACGCGATCCCGCACATCGCTACCGGCGACATGCTCCGCGCGGCGATCGAAGCGGGAACACCGCTGGGCCGGCAAGTGGCGCCGATCCTGGAGAGCGGGCAGCTCGTACCGGATGAGCTGATGATCGACCTGATCCGCGAGCGGCTCGAGGAGCCCGACACGGCGCCCGGCTTCATTCTCGACGGATTTCCGCGCACGACCCCGCAGGCCGACGCGCTCGACGCGATGCTGCGGGAGATCGGCCGGGAGCTGACCATCGTCTTCGCGCTCCAGGTCTCAGACGAGATCTGCATCGAGCGGCTGCTCAAGCGCGCGAGGGAGGAGGGGCGCCCCGACGACACGCCCGAGGCGATCCGCACGCGGCTCGAGCTCTATCACCGTGAGACCGAGCCGCTGATCGAGCACTACCGCGCTCAGGGCTACCTGGTCACGATCCACGCGGACGGGACACCTAACCAGGTCTTTGCCGAGATCCAGGCAGGGCTGGAGCAACTGGCGGTGCGTCGATGATTATTCGCAAGTCCCAGGCCGAGATCGAAGGCATGGCCCGCGCGGGCGAGCTCGTCTCCGACACGCTGGCGATGATCGGCGAGGAGCTGCGGCCGGGGATCTCGATGCTCGAGCTCGACCGGCTCGCTGAGAGCTATATCCGCGAGCGCGGCGGTGTCCCAACCTCGAAAGGCTACCGCGGTTACCCGGCCACGCTTTGCATCTCGCCTAACGCGATGATCGTCCACGGGATCCCGACGGACTACCGCGCCGCTGAGGGAGACGTGGTCTCGGTCGACCTCGGCATCACGCTGGACGGCCTGATCGCCGACAGCGCGTACACGTTCGGCGTCGGCGAGATCTCGCCGGAGGCGCAGCAGTTGCTCGACGTCTGCCAGGAGGCGCTTGTCGCGGGGATCGAGCAGGCGCGCGTCGGCAACCACGTCGCCGACATCGGCCATGCGATCCAGCAAGTGGTCGAGTCGGCCGGCTTCTCGGTCGTCCGCAGCCTCGTAGGCCACGGGGTCGGGCGCGCCTATCACGAGGATCCGCAGGTGCCGAACTTCGGCGAGCCCGGCAACGGCCCCGAGCTCCTGCCCGGAATGACGCTTGCGATCGAGCCGATGATCAACGCCGGCGCCCCGGAGGTGGTCATGCACGCAGACGAGTGGTCGATCTCCTCGGCCGATGGATCGCTCTCCGCCCATTTCGAGCACACCGGTGCCGTCACCGCGGAGGGCCCGCGGGTGCTGACAGCGGTCGCCTCCGGCGTTCGCACATGAGTGCCGATCCCCGCGTCCAGAAATACGCGGAGCTGTTGGTCGACACGTGCCTCGACGTCCAGGCGGGGTGGCAAGTGCTCGTCAGCGGCGGCTACCTCGCGCGCCCGTTGCTCGAGGCCGTCAGCGGCGCGCTCGGCCGGCGCGGGGCCTACCCGCTCCAGCGAGTGAGCCTGTCGGGACAGGGGATGAACATTCCTTGGCTGCTGGAGGCGCCCGAGGAAGTCGTGGCGAAGTCTCCGCCGCTCGAGGCCAACGAGTGGGAGACCGCCGACGCATTGATCGCGATCGTCGCGCCGGAGAACACCCGAGAGCTCTCCCAGGTGCCTCAGGAGCGGCTCACGCTCATCCAGACCGCGCGGCGTCCGAACATGGAGCGGATCTTCACTGAGGAGTTGAAGTGGGTGGGCTGCCAGTACCCCACGCACGCCTTGGCCCAGGAAGCCGGCATGTCGCTCGAGGAGTTCACCGAGTTCCTCTACGGCGCCTGCTTGCGGGACTGGGATGCCGAGCACGAACGGATCGGCCGGTACGCCGCGCTGTTCGACGGCGCCGACGAAGTCCATGTGGTTGCGGAGGGCACCGATCTCCGCCTCAGCATGGCCGGCCGTCAGGTGAAGGTGGATGCGGGAGGCGCGAACATGCCCGGCGGCGAGTTCTTCGGCTCGCCCGTCGAAGACTCGGCGGAAGGGACGATCACGTTCAGCGAGTTCCCCGCCGTCTACCTCGGCAATGAGGTCAAGGGGATCAGACTTCAGTTCCAAGGCGGGCGCGTCGTCGATGCCTCTGCCGAGTCGAATGAGGAATTCCTGATCTCGATGCTCGACATGGACGACGGCGCGCGACGACTGGGCGAGCTCGGCATCGGCTGCAACCCGGGGATCACACGACATTTGAAGAACACGGCCTTCGACGAGAAGATCGACGGCACCGTTCACCTGGCTCTTGGCAACGGGCTGCCACAGCTTGGCGGCACCAACGTCAGCCGGTTCCACTGGGACATCGTCAAGGACCTTCGAAACGGCGGAAAAATCGAGCTGGACGGCCGAATCGTCCAGGAAAACGGCTCTTGGAGCCTCTAACCCTTTGCTACCATGAGCAGCCGCGGCGCGAGCCGTGTTTTTACGTGTCCCGACAACCGCGCTGGTGAGGCGCGGTTTCTGCGAGGTAATTGGCGAAGCAAGACGACAAGATCGAGGTCGAAGGAGAGATCACCGAGGCCCTTCCGAGCACCATGTTCCGCGTCAAGCTGGACGACGGTCACGAAGTCCTGGCGAAGATCTCCGGGAAGATGCGAAAGCACTACATCCGCATCCTCCCCGGCGACAAGGTGAGGGTGGAGCTGTCGCCGTACGACCTCATGAGGGGTCGAATCACCTACAGAGAGCGTTAACGATGAAAGTCAGAGCATCAGTCAAGGCCATGTGCGAGCGGTGCCGCGTGATCAAGCGGCACGGCCGGACGATGGTCATCTGCACGAACCCTCGCCACAAGCAGCGGCAGGGCTAAGGAGCCAAATGGCGCGCATCGCCGGAGTCAACCTCCCCAACCAGAAGCGGCTCGAGATCGGCCTCACGTACATCTACGGGATCGGCCAGCCGACCGCGCGCAAGGTCTGCGCCGAGACCGGCCTGTCCTTTGACGAGAAGATCAAGGACTTGACCGACGAAGAGATCACGAAGCTGCGCGAGTACATCGACACGAACCTTCAGGTCGAGGGAGACCTCCGGCGTGAGCGCACGCAGGCGGTCAAGCGCCTGCAGGAGATCGGCTCGTACCGTGGCCTGCGCCACCGGCGCGGCCTGCCGGTGCACGGCCAGCGGACGAAGACGAACGCGCGCACCCGCAAGGGCCCGAAGAAGACCGTCGGCCGCGGCAAGAAGGCGGCGACGAAGACTTAATGGCGCCTCCTCGCCGACAAGCTCGCCCGCGCCGCCGCGTCCGCAAGAACATCGCGATCGGCCAGGCTCACATCAAGACGTCGTTCAACAACACGATCGTCTCCCTCACCGACGGCGAGGGGAATGTGATCGCGTGGGAGTCCGCCGGCTCGGCCGGGTTCAAGGGCTCGCGCAAGTCGACCCCTTTCGCCGCGCAGGTGACCGCCGATGCCTGCGCCCGCAAAGGGATGGAGCACGGGCTCCAGAAGGTCGAGGTCTTCGTCAAGGGCCCGGGCTCGGGGCGTGAGACCGCGATCCGATCGCTTCAGGCCGCCGGGCTCGAGATCCTCGGCGTCAAGGACGTCACCCCGCAGGCCCACAATGGCGTGCGACCCAAGAAGAGGCGGAGGGTCTAAATGGCGAGAGACACCGGCCCCAAGTGCCGCATCTGCCGCCGGGAGGGCATGAAGCTCTTCCTCAAGGGTGAGCGTTGCCTGACGGAGAAGTGCGCGATCGAGCGGCGCTCGTACCCGCCCGGTGAGCACGGCCGCGGCCGCATCAAGCAGAGCGAGTACCTCCTGCAGTTGCGCGAGAAGCAGAAGGCTCGTCGCTACTACGGCCTGCTCGAGAAGCAGTTCCGCACCTACTACACGAAGGCCGCGAAGGGCTCCGGCGTCACCGGCGAGGAGCTGCTCCGAATGCTCGAGACGCGGCTGGACAACGTCGTCTACCGCCTCGGCTTCGCGGCTTCCCGCGCGCAGGCGCGCCAGCTCGTCCGCCACGGCCACTTTCACGTCAACGGTCGCCGCGTCAACATCCCGAGCTACCAGGTCAAACCCGACGACATCGTCTCGATGGCGCCCGGCAGCTCGGCTGAGCAGGTGATTCGCGACGCCACCGATCTGACGGCTTCAGTGGCGCCCTGGCTCCAGGCCGACCACGACGGGCTCACCGGCAAGATCCTGAAGCTGCCGGAGCGCGAGGAGATCGACACGCCCGTCCAGGAATCGCTCATCGTCGAGCTCTACAGCAAGTAACGAAAGGATTTCATGGCAACACGTACGTCTTTGATGGAGTTCCAGATCCCGAAGATCGTCCACGAGGAGATCGACGAGAACCGTGGCGTCTTCCAGATCGAGCCGCTCGACCGCGGCTTTGGCTACACCTTCGGCAACTCGCTGCGCCGCGTGCTGCTCTCGTCGCTCGAGGGCGCCGCAGTCACCTCGGTCAAGATCGAGGGGGTTGCGCACGAATTCACGACTCTTCCTGGCGTCCGCGAGGACGTCACCGACATCCTGCTCAACTTCAAGAACCTGATCGCCCGCCTGCACGGCGACTCACCCGAGATCGAAGTACGGCTGACGAAGCGCGGCGCCGGCGCGGTGACCGCGAAGGACATCGAGGCTCCGGCGGAGCTCGAGATCCTGAACCCCGAGCTGGAGATCGCCAACCTGTCCGACAAGGGCAAGCTCGAGGTGACGCTGACGATCGGCCGCGGTCGCGGCTACGTGCCTGCAGAGCTCAATCGTGGGCCTGAGCACACGATCGGCGTCATTCCGGTCGATTCGATCTTCTCGCCGGTCCGTCGCGTCTCCTACGACGTCGAGGCGGCCCGCGTGGGGCAGCGCACGGACTACGACAAGCTGATCCTCGACGTCACGACGGACGGCTCGATCGATCCGCGCGACGCGATCGGCCAGGCAGCCGAGATCCTGATCCGCCAGCTTGCGATCTTCACCGACCTCGACCGGATCGAGGGCTTCGGAGAGGCCGCTGCGGTGACCGACGGCGGCGGCAGCGCCGAGCCGGCCCTCGCTCACGGAATGGAGAACTTCCCGATCGAGGAGCTCGAGCTCGGAGTCCGTTCCTACAACTGCCTCAAGCGCGTCGGCATCGAGACGATCGGCGACCTCGTCGTCAAGACCGAGAACGAGCTGGCCGCGATTCCGAACTTCGGCAAGAAGTCGATCGAGGAAGTCAAGGAGACGCTCGCCACGCATGGCTTGACCCTGCGCGGCGAGAACGGCGGCGGCGGCGGAGGCCTCACCTAAAACGATGCGACACCATCGGGCCGGCAGGAAGCTCGGGCGCGACGCCGCCCATCGCAAGGCGCTTTACGCGAACCTGACCGCGTCCCTGATCGAGCACGGCCGGATCAAGACCACGGTCGCGAAGGCCAAGGAAGTCCGCCCGGTGGCCGAGGAGATGATCACGCTCGGCCGCCGCGGCGACGTCCCGGCGCGGCGGCAGGCACTCAAGTTCCTGCGCTCCCAGGACGTCGTCCACAAGCTCTTCAGCGACGTCGGGCCCCGTTTCTCGGATCGGCCCGGCGGCTACTCACGGATCGTCAAGCTCGGCCCCCGCCAGGGGGACGCGGCCGAGATGGCCTACCTCGAGCTCGTCGACTACGTGCCGGGCGCGTAAGCGCCCTGTCCGCCTGGCGGACCAGTGGAGGGGGTCCCGGGGGAACCGGGAGGTTCCCCCGCCGATGTACCGCAGCCGTTTAGGCGGCGGTTCCCAGCCCGGCGCTGACGGCGGCGATGACGACGCCGCCGAGCGTCACGGTCGCGAGCGCTCGGCCGAAGCTGACCTGGAAGTAGCGCCAGCGCAGCCACGCCAGCCCCACCAGCTCGAAAGCGACGACGACGATTGCCGAGATGATCGCGGCCCGGAAGTGCGGGATCAGGAACGGCAGCGTGTGCAGGATCCCACCGATGAGCGTGCCCGCACCGGTGATCGAGCCGCGAATGAAGGGATTCCCGCGTCCGGTCAGCTCGCCCGTGTCGGAGAGGCCCTCTGAGAACGCCATGCTGATGCCGGCGCCGATCGCGGTCGCCAGACCGGCGAAGAACGCCACATGCGGCTCGCGCGTGGCGAGCGCGACGGCAAAGATCGGCGCCAGGGTCGAGAGCGACCCGTCGATCAGGCCGGTCATGGCGGGTTGGACCCGCTGCAACAGGAATGTCTGGCGGTCGTTCACTCGACTAGAGTTTACCAGATGATGTGCAAGTACTCCGATCATAAGGCACGCCTGACAAGTGGCGTCAGGATCCCCTGACTTCGCTGGACGGCCTTCAAGTGGAGAGGCTGACTAAGGGGTCGCTTGCGATGCCGCCAAAAGGCCGTAGCGGCTTTGCCGGTGCGGCCGTCTAAAGCCGGCTGGTGAGAAGCTCGCGGCTGATGCAATGGAACGCCTGAAGATAACGCTCGAGTACGACGGCACCGGCTTCCGCGGTTGGGCGGCGCAGCCCGGGTTGCGGACAGTCGAGGCGACTCTCCGCGACGCATTCGACCGGGTTTTTTCGAGCTGGGATTCGCTTGCGGTGGCGGGCCGCACGGACGCCGGCGTCCACGCGCTGGCCCAGGTCGCCAGCGTCGACGTCGACGGCGGTCCCCCGGCCGAGCGGGCGGCCGAGGCGCTGAACGCGGAGTTGCCCGACGACCTTGCCGCCACGGCGGCCGAGGCCGTGACGGCGGACTTTCATGCGCGTCACTCGGCGACGGCGCGGACTTACCGGTACCGCGTCTACCGCCGCCGCTCCCCTTCACCGTTCGAGACCCGGCGGAGCTGGTGGTACCCGCGCCCGCTGAACGAGGAGCAGCTGCCCGAGGCCGCCGACCTGCTGCTCGGCGAGCACGATTTTCGAGCGTTCACGCCGCGGGAGACTCAGCACCGTGTCTTTGTCCGGACGGTCGAGAGCGCCGTCTGGCATCGCCGCGAGCACGCACTCGAGCTCGAGATCACCGCCAACAGCTTCCTGCGGCACATGGTTCGCTCGCTCGTCGGCACGATGCTGGAGCAAACGCCGGCCGAGCTGGCGTCGCTCCTCGACGGCCGTGCCCGGGCCGAGGCCGGCTCAACCGCGCCGCCGTGGGGCCTGTACCTCGTCAGCGTCCGTTACTAGCAATCAATCGTTTCAGGGTCTTGGCCCGTCGCTAGCATCAGCCTCATAGCTGCCTCCGCGATCAAGAACGTCCAAGCACGCGTGGACGAGCTCCGCGCAGAGCTCAACCATCACCTCTACCGCTACCACGTGCTGGACGATCCGGAGATCTCGGACGCCGCGTACGACCGGCTCTACGACGAGCTGAAAGGGCTCGAGGACGGGCATCCGGAGCTGGTCACGCCCGACTCGCCGACGCAGCGGGTCGGAGCGCCGCCCTCGGACAAGTTCCAGAAGTCCCAGCACCTGACGCCAATGGGGTCGCTCGACAAGGTGACCACGGACGAGGCGCTGGCCAAGTGGGCGGACGACATCCGCAAGCGGCTCGACTCCGACGAGCCGGTCGCCTACGTGATCGAGCCGAAGATCGACGGCTCGGCGATCAACCTGGTCTACGAGCGTGGAGCTTTCGCCCGCGGTGCGACGCGCGGAGACGGATACCAGGGGGAAGACGTGACGCCGAACCTGAGGACGATCTCCGCGATCCCGCTCCAGATGCGCGAGCCCGCGGATGCACCTCCCGTCCTCGAGGTGCGTGGGGAGGTCTACATGCCGCTCTCAGGCTTCCGCGAGTTCAACGAGCGGCTCGCCGCAGAGGGAAAGGCAACCGCGCCGAACCCGCGCAACGCCGCCGCCGGGTCGCTCCGGCAGAAGGACTCGTCGATCACGGCCTCACGTCCGCTCTCGATCTGGGTCTACGGGGTGGGCCTCCGGGACGGCCTGGGCGCGGAAATGCATTCGGAGACGCTCCAGTGGCTCCGGGAGCACGGCTTCCGGACGAATCCCTACGCCGAGAGGCTCGAGTCGATCGAGGACGTGATGAAGGCGTGCCGCGAGTGGGAGCTCCGGCGCAGCGAGCTCGACTACGAGATCGACGGAATTGTGATCAAGGTCGACTCGCACGAGCAGCAGGCGCGGCTCGGTTCCCTGCACGAGCGGCCGCGCTGGGCGAGGGCGTTCAAGTGGGCCCCGATGACGGCGCAGACAGAGCTGCTGAAGATCGCGATCCGCGTCGGCCGCACGGGCGCCCTCAACCCGTGGGCGATGCTCGAGCCGGTCGAGGTCGGCGGCGTCACGGTCTCGAGGGCGACGCTCCACAACGAGGAGGACATCAACCGCAAGCAGATCCGCGAGGGAGACCTGGTCATCGTCCAGCGCGCCGGGGACGTGATCCCCCAGGTCGTCGGTCCCGCCGGCGCCCACCGCCCCGGGACGAAGGAATTCCGGATGCCGAAAAAGTGCCCTCTATGCGGGGTAAACATCGTCAAGCCCGAGGGCGAGGCGATGCACCGGTGCCCCAATCGCGACTGTCCCTCGCGGGGGATCGAGACGCTCAACAACTGGGTGATGGCCGCCGCCGACATCGAGGGCGTGGGCGAGCAGCTGGTGCGCCGCCTCTGGGACGCCGGGCTCGTCCGCTCGGTGCCTGACCTCTATCGGTTGACGAAGGAACAGTTGCTCGACCTCGACGGCTTCCAGGAGAAGAGCGCCTCGAACGTGATCTCCTCGATCGAGACCTCGAAGGGGATCCCGTTTCGCCGGGTCCTGTATGGGCTGAACATCCCGGACGTCGGGGGTGTCACCGCTGGCGTGCTCGCGCGCGAGCTCGGAACGATCGACCGCCTCCTCGGCGCAACGATCGTGGAGCTGCAAGCGATCGACGGGATCGGGCCGGATCGGGCCGCGTCCATCGCCGAATGGTTCGAGGACAAGGTGAATCGCAAGCTGGTCGAGGAGCTCCGCGAGCTGAATCTGCGCCTCGAGGCGGGGGAGGAGGACCGTCCTGTCGAAGGGCCGCTCAGCGGACAGAGCTTCGTGATCACGGGCACGCTCGAGAACTACACGCGCGAGGAAGCGAAGGCGGCGCTCGAAGCGCTGGGCGCCAAGGTGGGCGATTCGGTGTCGAAGAAGACCGCCGGGGTGATCGCCGGCGAAAGCCCCGGCTCGAAGCTCGCCAAGGCCGAGAAGGCCGGCGTGCCGGTACTCGACGAGCCCGCGTTGAAGAAACTACTGCGCAGCTAGCACGGTCGCGAAGCGATCCTGCGCCTTGCGCGCCCACCAGTACGACACGGGGCGGCCGTTCTGGAGCACCGAGAAGACGTATCGCTGTCGCACGTAGCCCGAGAGCGCGGAGGCGACCGAGGTTGTCCCGGTCTTGGCGAGCACGACGCCGCGCGCCGGCGCGCGGCGGAGCCGGTCTTTCATGGTGCCGCTTCGCCCTGCGACTGCGAGCGCGGCGACGAACGCAGGCTTGATCTCGGGGTCTTCCCGGGCCGCTCGCAGCATGCCAACGATCGCCCGCGCGGTCAGACGGTCGAGGGGGGAGAGCCCCGAGCCGTCGACGATCCGGACGCCGCCGAGAGGAATTCCAGCTTCCGCCAGCGTCGAGCGGACGATTGCCGCGCCTCCCGCCGACGTGCCGACCGTGCCGTCCGCCGCCCCGAGCTGCTTGAGCAGCAGCTCGGCCGTGAAGTTGTCGCTCTCCCGGTCCATGAACTGCACAATCTGCCCGAGCGGCGGTGAGAGGACGTGCGCGAGCGGCTCGGCCTCAACGCGCGCGACCCCACGGGTCGCCCGTCCGCTGACGAGGATTCCCTGCTTGTGCAGGGCGTCCTTGAACAATGCCGCAGCGGCAGCCGCCGGCGTGCCCGAGTGGTGCGTGTGGAACCAGGTGCGATCGACGGTGAGCGCGGAGAGCGGCGCCGACTCGTTGATATAGAAGGACGATTTCCAGCCCGCCCCGGTGCGCCGAGAGTCGAAGAACGACTCGTCGCCGAGGACCGAACCCTCGACGCGCTGGATGCCTGCGCCTCGTACCTGGCGAGCGAGCCAGCCAAGGTCGGTGCTGCTGAGCGTGGGGTCGCCGTGCCCCTCGAGAACGAGCGAGCCGCGCCACGTCGTGCCGACGAGCTCGCCCTGCCCGAGAACGTCGGTCTCGATCCGGTAGTCGGCTCCGAGCAGGTCGAGCGCGGCGTACGTGACCGCCAGCTTCTCGTTCGAGGCGGGCACGAGGGAGAGCGAGCTGTTCCGCGAGAACACGGCAGCGCCGGTCGAAAGGTCGAGCGCGAACGCCGCCGAGCGGGCCGCGGAGACGTGCGGCACCGCCAGGGCTTGCGCCAGCCGCCCCGAAAGCGGCTTCGAGGACGCAAAGCCGGTGGCTTCCGCGGCCACGAACGCGGCGCCGGCGACGCAGGCGAGGACGACCGCAAAAGCCCTGCGCATGGAAACCATTGTTGGGACCGATACGCGGGCGGTCAAGCTGACTGGGCCTCGCACAGCCCGAAAATAGTCCGTGCGGCCCATGAATCGGAGCCCCGGGGCCGAGATAATCGGAAGGCAATGGCCTCCTCCGCCGCCACCGATTTCAGCACGCTTTGCGGCGAGCTCGACGCGCTCATTGAAGGGCCGCCTCCGCATGACGAGGCGGCCCGGGCGCGCCTCGAGCGCACGCTGACGGACGGCTACGCGCGGGCACACTCCCTCGAGGCGGAACAGCTCCGGATCGAGCGCCGGATCAGCCAGCTGGCGTCGGAGATGAGTGACCGAGACAGGGAGCCAAAGGCGGACGAGCTGGCCGAGCTGTCGCTGCAGCTGAGCCGCGCCTCGGTCGACCTTCGTCACCTGCGCGGGCTGCTTGCGGCCGCGCGGCGCCACACCTCTGCTGCGGCCTAATCGCTCCTAGACGATCCCGCTCCGGACTGCGTACACCGCTGCCTGAATGCGGTTCTCAATCTGGAGCTTCATGAGGATGTTCGAGATGTGATTCTTGACCGTCTTCGGGCTGATGTGCAGGTCGGCGGCGATCTGGGAGTTGTCCTTTCCGTTGGCGATCAGCTTCAGGACCTCGATCTCTCGCTCGGAGAGCTCGGCGCGGATCGTCTCCTCGGCTTCGGGCGACGCCGTCGCGGCGCGCACCCGCTCGAGCACCTTGCCCGCGATCGTCGGCGAGATCAGCGATTCGCCGATCGCGGCAGACTGGATCCCGCGCATCACGTCCTCGATCGACGCGTCCTTGAGCAGGTAGCCGCAGGCACCCGCAAAGATGGCGTCCATGACGTCGCCGTCCTGGTCTGAGATGGTCAGGACGACCACACGGGTGAGCGGGGCGTAGGCGACGATCTTCTTGGTCGCCTCGACGCCCGTCATGCCGGGCATGTTCAGGTCCATGACCACGACGTCGGGCTGGAGCTCACGGACGTGCCGCAGGGCGTCTTCTCCCGCTGCGGCTTCGCCGACGACGTCGACACCTTCCTCCTCGAGCAAGTTGCGCAAACCCGTCCTGAACAGGTCGTGGTCGTCCACGAGCAGGACGCGTGGGGTCGCCGGTTCGAGCGGTGTCATCGATTCGATCTGTCCGGGCACCCTGCTGTCCCCTTCCCTCGAGGGGTATGACCACGCGGCCCGGAAAGTCTAGTCAGTGCAAGGTGATGGTGACCGTGCGCCGGCCCCAGGCTGCTGCCTGGCCGGCATTGGGGAACCAGAGATCGATCACTGCCCCCTGGATCGCCCCGCCGGTGTCGGCGGCGATCCCCTCGCCGTAGCCGGGGATCGTCATGCGGGTTCCCAGGGGGATCACGCTTGGATCGACCGCCACGACGCCGTAGCCCACGGGCGCCCCGGTGGCGGTCGTGCCGTGCAAGGTGTAGGCGGTCGCCAGCACGGTCAGCGTGCTGGTGACCCCCGCCACCGGCGCGGAGGCGACCGGCGTCGTCTGGCCGACGCTGACGGTCTGGGCGACGGCAACCTGCTTCGCCTGTGCCTCGATCGCTTGCGCGTGCGACTCGAGTGAGCTGATCTGCGTGTTGTTGAGGCTGCGCTGTGCCGTCAGCTGCCGGAGATAGGAGATCCGCTCGGCCTTCGCGGAGGCAAGCGAGCTCGCCGTGGCGGCGACGCCCGCCTCGACGGCGCGCAGCTTCTGCGCGCGCGCGGACAGCCTCTGCTGCAGCGCCTGGTACCTCGCCCGGCTCTCCCGGGCCTCGGCGACGATCCGGCGATCGGTCGCGGCAGCCGCCTTGACCGTCTCCATAGCGGACAGGGCGTCGTCGAGACTCTTGGCCCCGAGCACGATCGCAAGTGGATCGGAATCGCCCTGCTCGTAGACGGTTCGGAGGCGCTCGGCCAGGTTGCGCTGCGAGGCCGTGAAGACCTGCTTGGCGACTGCGAGCTCTCGACGCGTCTCTAGACGCCTCCGCTCGACGGCCGCGGACTGAGAACGGAGCGACGCGAGCTGGGCATGGACACGTTCGAGTCGGCTGTCGAGCGCGTAGAGCGTCAGGATGGCGCTACGGGAGTGCGACGCAATCGCGCCGTTCTCCTCCGTCAGCTGCCGGGCTTGATCGCGGAGCGACGAGCCGGAGCCGGCGCCGCTCGCCGGAAGTGCGACGGCGACCGCGGCGAGAGAGCACGCAGCAAAAGCAAGGAGCCGCGTGCGCCGGGTGGTCGGGTCCGCCCGCACGAGGCAGGAAGCTAGCAGACAGCTTGTGCGCCTGCGGCGGCGCCCCGGAATGCGAGGTTTACGGCTTTCCAAGCGCCTTGCGGCTGTCCGACGGGGTTGCTAGGGTGCCCAACTTGTGACGAACCGGCCCCTCCTGGGGCGCCGATCGAGCCCAGCGACCGGAACGATTCGCCGCTCGATTAGACGTACGGCGCCGGCAGTCATCGTCTTGTGCTTTGCAGTGGCTTTGGTGGCGACACCTGCCGCCGTCGGCGACCCCTCGGTCGCTTCAAAACAAGCCGAAGCGCAAAGCGTCCTCAATCAGGTGCAGCAGCTCGACTCGAGCCTCGAGCGGGCGGTGGAGGCCTACAACCTGGCCACGGTGAAGCTGAACCGCATCCGAGCCGACCTGAAGGCGAATCACTCGCAGTTGAAGATCGCCAAGCGGAGCCTCAAGCAGGCCCAGACAACGCTTTCGGCGCGACTCGTGTCGCTCTACACCAGTGATGGCGAGAGCGACTCGCTCGAGGTGCTGCTCGGCGCCTCGAGCCTGGACGACCTCGTCAACCGCTTCAACACAGCGAACCGTATCTCCGCGCAGGACAGCCGCGTACTCGGACAGGTCGTTCACTTCAATCAAGAGGTGAAGGCTCGTGAGGTGAGGCTCAAGCACGCGAACGCTGAGGCAGCAGCTCTGGTGCAAGAGCGTGCATCGGCGAAATCTTCGATCGAGGGCCAGCTGTCCTCGCGTCGTGCGCTCTTGTCGTCGATCCGAGGCCAGATCGCGCAGCTGCAGGCTCAGGAGGCCGCGCGGCAGGCCCAGCTCCGTCGGGAGTTGGCCGCTCGGGTCGCGGTCCAGCAGCAGCAGGGCCCGGCCGAAGCGCTCTCGAGCACCGTCGCCCCCGTCGCGACGGGCTCGATTGGGCCCGCGCCGCCCCCGACCCACTCGAGCGTGGTCGCGATCGCGGAGCACTACCTCGGCACTCCGTACGTGTGGGGCGGAGCGTCGCCGTCGGGTTTCGACTGCTCCGGCCTCGTCATGTACGTCTTTGCCCAGGTGGGCGTCTCGCTGCCGCACAGCTCGTACGCGCAGTACGGGATGGGCTCACCGGTCTCGCGCGACCAGCTGCAGCCGGGCGACCTCGTGTTCTTCGACGGGCTCGGCCACGTCGGCATCTACGTCGGCGGCGGCTCCTTCATCCACGCGCCGCACACAGGCGACGTGGTCAAGATCTCGCCGATGACGGGTTGGTACGCATCCACATTCGTGGGTGCGCGCCGTCTCTAAGGCTCGTAGAGCCTCTCGATCTCGGCCGCAAACCGCTCCTCGATCACCCGGCGCTTCAGCTTCAGCGTCGGCGTCACCTCGCCTTCGTCAGCGCTGAACTCGCGGGGCACGATCGCGAAGCGTTTGATCTGCTCGAACCGGGAGAGGTCGCGGTTCACTCCGTCGACGAGCTCCTGTACCAGCGGTTCCGGCGGGCCCGAGTTGGGCAATTCGGCCTCGTCCAACGTGATCAGCGCGGTCACGTAGGGTCGCCGGTCGCCTAGGACGAGTGCCTGGGAGACGAACCTCGACATCTTCAGCGCGTTCTCGATGTTCTGGGGCGCGAGGTTCTTGCCGCCGGCCGTGACGATGATGTCTTTCTTGCGGTCGGTGATCGTCACGAAGCCGTCGGCGTCGATCGTGCCGACATCGCCTGAGCGGAGCCAGCCGTCCTCCATCAGCACGGCTCGCGTGGCCTCGTCGTCCTTGAGATAGCCGGCGAAGACGCTCTCGCTGCGGATGAGCAGCTCTCCGTCGGTGTCCGGCTCGACCTGGACCCCCGGCATCGCCGGGCCGACCGTGCCGAAGCGGAATCGCGCCGGGCGGTTGACGGTCGCGGCCGTCGTGCATTCGGTCAGGCCCCAGCCCTCGAGGATGAGGATGTCGAGCGCGTGGAAGAGCTCGGCGATCTCCTTTGCGAGCGGCGCGCCGCCGGAGATGCCGAACCGCAGCCGGCCACCAAAGCGCTCCTTCACCTTCGAGTAGACGAGCCGGCCGGCAACGCGGTGCCGCAGCGCGAGCCCGCGTGGCAGCTGCTCGCCCTGCTGTCGAAGCTCGCTCACTTCCCGGCCGACACGAAGCGCCCAATCGGCCAGCCGGCGCCTGGCTCCCGTCGCGCTCTCGAGCTTCGACGTCACCGCCGCGTGAGCCTTCTCGTAGACGCGAGGGACGCTGGGCAGAAGCGTCGGGCGCACCTGAAGAAGGGAGTCGGCAACGGCGTAGGGGTCGGGACAGAACGCGATCGTGAAGCCCGCGTAGGCGCCCCAGAGGGACATCAGCCGTCCGAAGTTGTGCGCGAGCGGCAGGTAGAGGAGCATCACGTCCCGGTCGAGTGACAGATCCTCGATGCCGTCGATGCAGGACGTCATCACGTAGTAGTTGCGGTGGCGGATCATGCAGCCCTTGGGCGGCCCGGTGGTGCCCGAGGTGTAGATGTAGGTGTAGAGGTCCTCCTCGCCGATCGCCGCCTCCGCTTCGCTGAGCGCGTCCGGGTGCTCTTGCGCGAAGGCCGCTCCTTCGGCGCGAAGAGCATCGAGGTCAGCGAACGTCAGCAGGTGGTCTAGACCGAGCACAGCCACTTTCTCGAGCTGGCTCTCGTCCTCGACGAGGACACCGACGGCCTCGGCATGCTCCAGCACGTACGCGGCCTCGCGGGCCGAGCTGTTCGGATACACGGGCGCGGTAATCGCGCCGACGCGCGCGAGGGCGAAGTCGAAGAGCGTCCATTCGAGCCGGGTGCGGCTGACGATGCCGAAGGCGTCCCCTTTTTGAATTCCCCGGGCCAGGAGCCCGTTCGCGAGCTCGTCGACGGCCCGCGCCGCCTCGGTCCAGGAAATCTCCTCCCAGCGGCCGGGCTCGGCCTCGACCAGGTAGGCGGGGCCTGTCCGCCTCGCGGCCAAGGCGTCGCGCCACAGCGCGGGAATGGTTCTCGTCGCCATGCGGAAAACTCTACGGCAGGGATCGCGCCGGATTCGGCGAACTTCCTGCATCCCTCTACAATTGGACGGCCCCCATGAGAACCATCTGGAACGGATCCATCAGCTTCGGCCTGGTCAACATCCCCGTCGGGATGGCGCTGGCCACCAAGCCGGCTGCTCGGCAGTCGGACGTGTCCTTCCGGATGCTCCACCGCGAGTGCGGGACGCCGATCAAGAACAAGCGCTGGTGTCCGCAGCACGACCGTGAGGTCTCGAACGACGAGATCGTCAAGGGCTGGGAGGTGGCAAAGGGCCAGTTCGTGTTCGTCGAGGACTCCGATCTCGAGGCGCTCGAGACCGCCGACGACTCACGCACGATCGCGATCACGCGCTTCGTCGAGCTCGAGCAGGTCGACCCGATCTACTTCGACCGCACGTACTTCCTCGCGCCGGCCGAGGCGGCTGCGCAGCGGCGCCCCTATGTGCTGCTGCTCGAGGCGATGAAGGAGACGAACACGGCGGCCGTGGGCAAATTCGTCCGCCAGGGCGCCGAGCACTTCTGCCTGATCCGCGCGAAGGGGAACGCGCTTGCGCTCGAGACCCTGTTCCTCGCCGAGGATGTGCGCTCAGCCGCCGAGATCGAGGAGGCGGTCGAGGAGATCGAGGTCAAGGACACCGAGCTCGAGCTGGCGCGTCAGGTGATCAGCAGCCTCGCTGCCGATTTCGACGAGAGCGAGCTCGTCAGCGACTACAGGCGCGACCTGAAAGCACTGCTCGAGGCCAAGCTGGCGGGCGAGGAGATCGCCGCGCCGGAGCCCGTAGCCGAGACCGCTCCGGTCGTCGACCTGATGGAGGCGCTCAAGGCGAGCGTCGCCGAGGCGCAGGGCAAAAAGGCTCCCAAGGCCGCCAAGAAGACGAAAGCCGCCTCGTCGGGCGGCTCTCGTCGCAAAGTCGCTGCGCGCAAGTAGCGCGCTAGTGGTGCTGCGGCATCGCGCCTAGCGCCTGAAGCTGAGCCTGGAACAGGGTCTTGTCGATCTTCCCCTGGTAGATCGGAATCGACTCCTCGACGCAGACCTTGATCACCTCCTGGCGATCGATCCCGAGCTCCTTCGAGAGCTCTTCGGGCGTCAGGTGGTTTGCCATGTGCTGACCTCCCTGGGGTCCAACAAAAAACCCGTCTCGCGCACTCGCGCGGACGGGCTCAGTGAACCGCTCCGATTGTCTTGCCGGCAGGAATCAAACTCCCTGCCCTCCCAAGTCGTCCATCACCACGAAGCATAGATTGCCTTCGTGACGGACGCAAAGGTCCCGGGGTTCGAGGAGCGCTTCGCCGAGGTGAGGGCGTGCCGCTTGCGCTACTTCCTCGGCGGCCGCGAAGGTGCGCCGCCGGTCGTGCTCGTGCACGGCCTCGGCGGCTGCGCGGGCAACTGGGTCGACGTGGCGCCGTCGTTGGCCGAGCGGTACCGCGTGCTCGTGCCCGAGCTTCCCGGGCACGGGCTCTCTACGCCGCTGCCTGCCGTTCCCAACCTTGCGGTCTTCGCCGACCGGCTGGCCGTCGTGGCGGAACGCGAAGGAATGCTGCCCGCGACCTTCGTCGGCCATTCGCTGGGCGGCGTCGTCGCCGTCCGTCTGGCCCTGCGGCGGCCGGACGCGGTCAGCGCGCTCGTGCTCGCCGCTACCGCGGGCATCTCCTCGGCGACGCGTCGCGCCAAGTATGGCCTGCGCATCCTCGGGATCATCGGGCCGCGGCGCCTGGTCGCTCCCTGGGCCGGCTCGGTTGCAGGCAGCCCGCTTCTCCGCCAGGCGGTGTTCGGCCACTGGGGCGCTGCCGATCCGCTGATTCTCTCGCCTGCAGCGGTGGACGGCTTTCTCGAAGGCACGCGGCTGACGAGTGACTCCGTCAGCGCTGCGCGCGCGCTCGTGCGTGACGACATCCGCGCCGAGCTGGGAGAGCTTCGCTGCCCGGTGGTTGTCCTTTGGGGCGCGCGTGACAATCAACTGCCGCTCGCCGACGGCTTCGAGTTCGCGCGGAGGCTTGGTGCGCCGCTCCGAGTGATTGCCGACTGCGGGCATCTTCTGATCGGCGAGCGCCCCGACCTCTGCGTCGAGGCGATCGAATCGTTCGTGGGCTGAGGCGTCGCTTGCGATGCCGACCTGGAGGGCGTGGCGGCTCTGCCGCCTCGCCCGTTTTGACCCGCCCCCGCGGCTCTCGCGAGCTTACGACCAAGAAA